>Ga0308160_10000089_pt1 | contig 266847 bp, 219 predicted proteins | sample PhyFR1_FD_201036 | JGI IMG/M metagenome (GOLD analysis project Ga0308160, IMG submission 201036) | Phyllosphere microbial communities from UC Gill Tract Community Farm, Albany, California, United States - DLSLF.R1 | ecosystem: Host-associated > Plants > Phyllosphere > Unclassified | place... | reverse complement strand
GGGTGAGGCTTCGAACACCGTTTCAGCAAACGGATAGGCTGTCGCCTTTATCCCGCCTGTAGGGGAACTGTAAAAACCCGCCTGATCGGTAAGTGCACCCGGGCGGTAATTCCCTGCCGTTCCGGTCAGTGCTGCGTATGGCTGGTACTTTATCGCTTCGCGGCCAAAGGCATCGTAAGCAACAGGCTGTACAATATCCCTGAAACCCGGGCTGCCCTGAACCTGTACCGTTTGCAGCGGTCTCCCGAGGCCATCGAAATACTGGATCGTTTCATTTACCTCACAAATGCTGCGACCTGAAAGATTGTTCGGATCCATGCCCGCCTGTTTGAATATCCTCGTACTGATGTAGTTCTGGCCACTGCTCGCCGCTGATACAAAGGGCACGCAGTTTACATAGCTTAAGCCAGTGGTAAAAATGCGCACAGTGCCTGTGGCATGGAAACCATCGGTCAGTATTACGCTCAAGGGTGCACTGATTTCGCTTTCGCCGTTATAAACCGAGACCACCTTTTGGGCTGAAGAGCGGCTGCAGAGCAACAGCAATGCTGCAGCATAAAAATATTTTAGATGTTGTTTCATAGAAGCGTTAGTTTTTGTAGTGGTAGTCTGTTTGTTTTAGAATGTTACCGTTTTGATCTTTGATGGTTTTAAGACGTTGGAAAGCATCGTATTCGTAATAGGTAGTCATGCCTTTGGCGTCGGTCTGGCTGGTCATGCCAACTAATGGTTTGTAGGTATAAGTGGTGACTAAGGCATTAGGCAAATTGCTTCTTAATTTATTCAATTCACCTCTTAGCTGATCATCATTAGCTGGATTATCAAGTATGGATTGATTTAAAATGAGTTTAGCCAAATTATAATCACTGTTTGAGATTTTAGCCACAGGAAACTTGTTTTTGTACCCCCATAAATACACATCCTTAGGCCCCTGAAATTTGCTTTGCTCAATAATATTTCCATTTAAAGCATTATATAGATATTCTGTAGTGTATCTGCTGTCCCTTGGGATTGAATTATTGGAAGGGTATGACGAAGTAAAGTTTGTAGATAATGGGTTATTTAATTTTATAGTGCTTATTGATGACAAGAAAATATTAGACGTATTGGTTTCGTAATCATAATTATTAAAAATTGCACCCGTTAATTTATTGCCTACCCATGTAGTTATTTCCACGGGTGCATTTATAAACTGATCCTGCATTTCCAAAATAGGCTTAAATCCAGCATCAGCATTATTTTTCACGCTCAAATGTGCTGTATTGTAAGTGTTATCAGCATTTGTAAAATTTAACCGCCTGTAATCTATATATCTTGTACGTGCTTCGGCAAAGCAATTTCGTTTTTTAATCCATGCTAATTTTTTCCCACCTGTAGTTATTCCAGGTGTCGAAATCCTATCGATATATATCGTATTACAGGTATTACATTCGCTTTGGTAAGTATCCCAACCATCTGCTATTGATGTTGTTTGCGGAGCGGTATAATCAAATGAATATCTAAAGGTTGTTATTAAATCTCCATCGGTGCTTTTATTAACAGTTTTTTTTGTTACTGACCGATGATTTTTGCTACCATAAAAAGTAGTATCAATAGTAATGGCTTCATTAAACGTCTGCTTATCAATAATTGTTTCATTGCGAATACTATATTTCTTCCAGTACCCTTTTAAGCTATATTCTGTTAGAGAAGTAACAGATAAACCATTAGGCGCCAACTCTTTTACAATTAATCCCGGCGTAGATACTTTGGTGCTGTCATAAGCAAACTTATAGTTGACACTTTTTAACAACTGATCACCTGTACTAAAATGATATTCACTCTGTAATTCGCCTTTTTCAAAGCTAAATGGTAAAGGGGCTGCTGGATAATTTGGAAATCTAGGGTCACAGTATTTGCTGGATGATAAATTACGGTAAGCAACATCATCTATATTGTTTTCGGATAAACTTGGCGTATAATATTTGTAAACGCTGTATCCATTACCACTTTGTGTTACCTTAACAACTTTATACCCTACATGGCTGCCCTGGATATTTTGCATAGGCAGTGAACTTGACGGAGAGATAGTAGCAATCAGAGTTCCGGCACTTGGATCATTGGCTAATGATAAATTAAGGCAACCATCAGGATATGGATTTGGCTCATTATTATTTTCTGATGGCAATACAGTACCCACCTGTCCTAAAATGGTATTTCTAACTGGGGAAACATAATATGGTCTTTCGTATAAAATGCCTGATGATCTGTTTGCATCTTCATAGCTATAATTTTCCACCATAGGCTGAGAAGAATTGTTTAATCCGTTTTTGATAATAGTTTTAATCCGCAATCCTCCGATAATAGGATCTTCCACTGCATAAGGGATAAATTTACTTACAGTTAGCGAAGCTCCTTTTGTAGAAGTACTATTGTCTCTAAACATTTTTATAGTGTAAGTGCCCGGAGGAATATTTACAAAAATGGTATTGCTTTTATTCACTTCAGCGGATCCGGAGGCAACTATACTTCCATTTTGATCAATAATTCGGTATGAAGCTGTGCAACTATTAATGCCAGAGCCGCATTCTGAATTTGAAAATATTAATTCGTATTTTTCATTACCACTAAAAACAATATTTGGCCAATCATTAGTATAGCCGCCATTATATCCTACCCAAAAATCTTTAAAATAAGTTAAGTTATACCTAACTGCATTAACCTTGGCCCGATTTGGTTCAAATTCAAAATCGGTAAAACCTCCTGTGGGGTATGTTATTCTTGTTAATGCACCATTTTGCATAAATGGCCAGGCAGAATCACGGTTAGCCCCACTTTTATTCAAGATACTGTAAGTATCTTTTGTTATAACGGGTATAACTCCTGCGTTTCTTGCCCCATTGTAAAAGCCCCAATGATCTATTCCAAAAGCAAGTCTTCTTGGTAATAAATTACTGTAATATCCAAATTTATACGGTTTTAATGATTGTCCATCACTTCCAATTTCGGTTATAGAGTCTAATCTTAACCTCTTTTTATCTGTACCTAAGGTTAAACCCATTCCCTCAACAGGGAGGTTGGTTGAATTATCCGTATCCTCTGCAAAATAACTGGTTGAGAATACTATCTTCTTCAAAATCTGCTCCCCATTGGAAATGGAAATCTCCTTTAAAGCTTTAGCTTCTGTATTGGCTAATTCTTTTTCGGGATCAGTTCCAGCAAAATTCCCGTTTGCCAAATCTAATCTAGGTTGATCAGAAACTGAAAAAACAGCATTACCATGTGAATAAGTAATTTTTGATAAACGTACTCCTGCCACATACAAACGGGAAAGTGAATAACCTTTTACACTGTAAGCATTAAAACTTTTTCCATCTGTAAGAGGAGGAAAGTAAAACCATGAAAAAGTACTGAAGGATTCGGCATCATAAAAAAGTTTAATGACATCTTTTTTATCTGCAGATTCTATCTTATTCAAGTACCAGCTTGAGTAAACCCTGTCATTAGACGCCCTTACACCCAAGCCAGGCCCTAATGATTCTGTTGGTACTGACATTTCTATCGGATTAACACCTGATTCAGGTCCTCCGACCGCTGTTTTTCCAAAAAAATACTTAGCGCCATCGTCAGTTGTAATGATAAAACCCTGTATATTTGCACTTTCTGATGTACCACTAGGGTTCCATATATAATCTATTTTCAGATTTTCATTGCCTGATGCTAATATAGGTGTACGGTCATCGTTAAAATAAAATTGCCCTGAATGCCCATTAAAATTAAAAAAGAACAAGTCTGGCTCGCCATCGCAAACCCCATTCATAATTTCATTATCAATATACCTGAAGCCGTCTATCTGGCTATTGTAATCCTTAACATAGTAATAATTAAAACCATAAGTACCAAAATTACCACGGTATCCCCGAGAAGTATTGGCGGCCTCATCAGGTATTCCTCTCACTGTTCTCGTAATTACCCCTCCAGTATTTAAAGCCCATCCTATCCCTACCCAACTTGCTGCTTCAGCAACTTTTACACCCCCCGCATGGTAGCTTAACGATATTGGCAATTCTAAAGAACCTTCTTTAATGGTATATATCGGAACAGTAATTTGAGGTATTCCTGTATGGTAATTAACCGGTATATCTACAAATTTTCCTAAAGCTGCTGCGTTCGGAGATGCAATGCTGATTTTATTATAATCTTGTGAATTGGAGATAAAAGGAGTTAAAAAAGATAAAATGCATAAACACATTTGAAACTTGGTGAAGAACATTAATTTCATATTTTATTTGGTTAGATATTATTTCATTCAGGTGCTTAATTTGCTTGTAATAACAGGGTTATCATTAAAATGAGTTCAAGCATACAGATGTATATGCAGATCCTCAAACAATAACTATTCGTCATCTAAAACCATCTTTGCCTCTTAGTAATGAAGATCATCAAGAAAAAAGAAAATATCAAATCTTTTTGACGAACGATGCTTTTCGAGTGATATTCTATGCTTTTTTCTTGATGAACTGATTTTGACTGTTTCAAAAGTGCACCATGCAACTCATTTTTTTAGCTGGGAAGAATATCAATCAGGTATAAAAAATATTTTGTGGCAGGTTGAGGAAATTGTAACCTAAGGTAATATTCTTTTGACTGTTACTTTTCAGGTTGCCGTTGGCATCATCTGCAAATTTTTGAGCATCTTTAATAACTTTACCAGTTGTTCCTGCATCGCCTGTTTTTGCATCAACTGTTTTTCTGCCTCCTGTAGGTCCATCCGTAAATGCAATAAATGTCACGCCCATCAGTATCAATATCGCTCAGAGGATTATTTATAGCATAACTATATGACGAAAATTGATGAAATTTTTCAGCTTTCGCATCGATTCCATTCCATTTACCAATCACCGGATCATAGAACCTTGCGCCGTAATTATACAGACCTAACTCCTCCTGCAATTCCTTGCCATTATAAAGAAACTCCACGACAGGGCATCTGGAGCAATTAAAGCCAAGTTAATTAAACTTTTACAGAAACAAAGCTCGGCAGTTTAAAAATTGCCGAGCTTATTATGTAAGTTACATTTTTGCCTTAGCGAGATGCTAAGACCAGAAAAGGGCGAATACTAATGACTGGGATTACTAATCCTGACCAACGGGTATTTGACTATTGTGTTTTTATTTCATTTCTCGATAAATATTTTCCCATTTTTTGGTGTCCGAATAATAAAATTTAGACTCTTCTGATGATATTCCCAACCAAATAAGATAATGGGTACTGTCTTTTTTTTCGTAACTAAATTGCGACTCTGTTATTTCATCTTCCTTGATTCCTAAATCTAATAAAGAGTTTGGCAGTTTGTGATTTACAGTTTTATATTTTTCAACCTTTTCTATTAACTCATCCCCTTTAGTCATTAATTCCTGTTTTCTTTTATCTTTTAAATAAAAGAACCAAAAACCAAACAGTAAACTCATAATAATTACTATTGTTAATAAAATATTTTTTTTCATTTATTAAAAATTTTATTGAGTGTACATTGGTTTAGTTGTATGATTAGTTTTAGTAGGACTATCTAGTTTGGAATCGTCTTTAGGTAGTTTTTTATAATTAGGTGCATTTTTAGGGTCTGTCGCCCCTAAAGAATTAACATAATTCAACAATTGTTCTCCTAAAGATAATTTGCTATTAGGGTTATAGTAGTTTGCTCCAAATTCAGCTCCTAATTTATCACTAGGCAAATCCTCATAGCTGTATGCCGAATGTTCGGCAACAAATCTATCTGACATTTCTTGCCGATACCCGTCTTGCACCGCCTCTCCTACAGGATTTATATTGGCTGTTTTTGTCAAATCTGCACTCATCCCCATTCCTGCATATCCTCCTGCTTTTGAAATTTCAGAAATAGCATTTTGTGCAGATTCTTTTTGCTGTTTATAATCATAAGCTTTCCCTGCGTAGAACATAAAATGAGCCATATCTAACCAGCCTCCTTTTGTAGTATAAATATATTTGTCTTTACTTGTATTAAAGGGATTTGTGGTCATAGGTTCTGGTCGAAGATGAGCCCAATTCATTTCGGTTTTACCTAAACGCATCATTGCATCATGTCCAGCAGAACCAGTTAAAGTTCCCATTTTAGACCGTGTATTATTTAGAAATTTTATAAAACCTAATATTATCCCTGCTTGACTCGGTATAGGTTCTCTTCCATCCGGATCCACAAACCTAATTGGGTTATTAAATCCATAGTTATAAGGCGAATGTATTTTCATCTTTTCCGCCAACGGATCTACACTATTCCACCTCCCGATTACCGGGTCATAGAACCTAGCACCATAATCATACTGCCCTAACTCTTCCTGCAACTCCTTACCATTGTAAAGATATTTATTTGTACCATCTCTTGCAACTTTTCTCAGCCCAAACGCATAGTAGTCGTCACGCTGTAGTACTTCCAATAGGTTTGTGTTAGGATTTTTATAGAAAGTAGCCCTCACATTGCCCAGATGGTCGCTCAGGTTATATTCATAGCTATAATTTCCACCACTATTCCTAGCTGTGCCTTCTTCTGTATGAATAATAACAATAGTGCCATCTGGCCTGTATTCTACACCATCAACATAGTTCCTCACCAAACCATTACTGCTCTTCGCCAGTTTATTACCAGTTGCATCATAAATGTACGACAGGTTAACTGGTGTACCCGTTGTACGAACTGCCGTTGCAGGAAGATTAAGATAATTATAAGTCAAACTGATGCCATTAAGTCCATCCTTTGTAGTATTACCGTTGGCATCGTACTCATAGTCCTGTACGGTCAAACCACTTACACTCTGCAACCTGTTGCTGCTTCCCGAATTTTGATAATTATATATTTTGGCACCGGCACCATCGCGGTTAGCGCTAAGATTACCCAGCTCGCCAAACTGCATTTTCGCACCTATGGAGCAATTAAAGCAAGGCTCCTTAAACTAGAACTCCTACAGAAATAACAAAGCCCGGCAAGCTTTTAAACTGCCAGGCTTTGGATATTATATTGATACGGGCGACACGCTCGCACCAGCTGAAGGGGCTTGAATTAACCATTTGATGACTTTGATTTAATTACTAAAAATACACTATTCGCACCAGAATAATTATTTTTTGTACAAACGGGCAGTATCTATTGCTTTAATCTTGACTAGTTCTTCAATATTCCTGCTTTCTACTTTTTTTCCATTATCCAGGATATAAAAAGACAAATATTCAAAAGAGTAAACATCTTCTGACGTCGTTGCCAACGCTCCCTTGCTATACTCTTTTATTTGTTTGGTTATGTCATTACCTCCTTGGATTATTTTTGGATAAAAACCATCATTGAAAGTTCTCATATCAATATAACCAATACCGTATCTATTGATGGAAAAATCATTTTTATTAGAGAGAAACAATCTAATCTCTCCAACATAGTTTTTTGGAATAACAACAATATAAACTGGCTTATATTCACTTATACAAAATATAGAACAAAATATTATTACAAATATGGAAGTAAATGTTAAGGTTTGCCATTTTGAGTTCAGCAACTTCTTTACTATAAAACCCAATAGAAAAGACAAAAGTAGAGTGCCAGGTAAAGAAATTACGACCAAAAACCAGGAAGGAAGAATCATTGTTTTCGTTTGTAACATTTGCCAAATACCAACACCCAATGAAAAAATGGCTAAGGTTGTTAATATGATCTGTATAATACGCCTCATGTTTATCGTTTATAAAATTTAGAAGGATAATAATCGGTAGTTTCTTTCCCTATAATTATATTGATTAAAGATACCCCATGGGTCTGTTTAAAAGAAGGTTGGTTGTATTGCATAATCTTAGCTCCATTAACTTTAAGTGTAGCTGAAGGAAATTTATTTGTAAAAGAATTCACCGAAAGGTTACCATTTTTGGTATTATAATTAATATCGAGTTTTTGGGCAACATCTACAATTTTATAATCAAGCATATTTAAGTGGACTTCTTCAGCCCTTGAAACACTTGCATGCTGCTCAAAGCCTATGCTTATACCTTGTCCCGTTTTAGACTTCGTTAAGACATTATTGCTTCCCTCCTTCTCCTGGATAAAAACTCCTTGCCTCACCCATGGGCGTATCTCCAAGTTTAATGGATTTGCTCGCTGACAGATCTGTTAACTCTCCATTTTCATTCTCGCTGGCTTTTAATGTTACCGTGCTTGTGAGCTTATCTCCAGCTGGAGCAGAAATAACAAAGCCTAACAATCTCTACATCGTTAGGCTTTGATACAATTTATTTTAAGGATTAGAATTTTACTTTACAAAATAAAGTTTTCCAGCTTCTTCAAGTTCAGTATCCACCTCATCATCAAATTTGAATTTATAAATTCTCCATTTATCTTTTGCTTTATAGAAAATAAAAATAAATCTTATTGGCTGGATATCATGTTTTACCAAATAACTATAATAAACTAAACTTTTCCCAATACGTTGCTGAGTAATTGACTCATAGCCTTCAAAATTCCCTGCCACTAATGCTAATTTTGCTAGTCTGTCTTTCAACTCACTTAATTGTTCAGGAGTTGCGCCAGAATCAGAACCAAATATAAAATCTACTGCTTTTGCTGATCCAGTCTCCTTGTATATTTTAAAAAAAGAATCTAAAGTTGTGTGCAATATTTCCTCACTTTTAGGATAGCCATTCACATCATTAGCATTTTTATCCTTGACATCTTTTGATGAGCAGCCGGCAATCAAGAAAAACATCAAAAAAAGATATATTATTTTATTTTTCATTTTTTTTTACATTAAAAACTTTTGGAGAAAGAACAGCAAACCTACAAACCCTGCTATTGCAATAATAAAATCTAAAAAAGCAGTAGTCTTACTAACAATAACTAAATTTTCCGGGTCATTGACATCATATATGATCGGTATTTTGTCATTGACCTTATAAACCTTAAAGGGCATACTATCACTATGTTTAACTTCAATCTGTTTACTATCGCTATCTATATAACTTATTGTAGGCACAAAACTTACTTTATTTTTAATAATTACTCTTTCTATATGAATAATGTGACCGTCTGTCCGTATTCCGTTCTTATTAAGCTTCCACCTTTCGTTAATTCTTAGCAGTCCAACACACATAATTATAGTACTTATACCTATTGCACATATCATTTCGAAATTACTCATTATCAATTTTTATTAGTTGCATCTTTATAATAATTCTTAATCATTTCTTTAGCGCCAGTTCCCCATGCACTTATAGTTTCTGCAGCTTTTTCAAAGTTAACCATAACTTCTGCAGAAACCACACCAAAAGTTCCTCCAATTGAATATCCGCCATCGCTATCCATGGACGCGGAATGCTCATTGCCACTCTTCCTCTCAATTGAAAATCCCGCTGATAGAGAAATTGGATTTTCCACATCCATTGCCTTATACTGAAGCGGACCGCCGCCTTTTTTAAGGTCCAAAGAAAAAGCGGCTAATGGTGCTGTCTCAAGTTGAAAGTTAGCTTTTCCTAAATTAGCAGTCAAAGCAGCATTACCTATTGCAGCCCCATCCAATTTTAATCCGTCAGTCTTTAATGATAGAGCAGCATTCGGTCCGTTAACCCCTGTCTGAAAGTTAAAAGCACTTCCCTTTTTACCAACTTTAAAATCCAGACCAACTCCGACCCCTAACTTCAATTCAAACGATTCGGACGCGGCTTTGTTACCTTTACTCATACTAGTTGTTACATTTTTCTTAACTAGCGCATTCACAAGCCTATTTCTAGTAGGGCCTCCTGACCCAGGTGGATCTTGCCTAGTTTGTGGCATCATACCATCTGGATCGACAAACCTTATTGGGTTATTGAAACCATAATTATATGGCGAATGTCTCCGCATCTTCTCCGCCAACGGATCAACCACATTCCATCTTCCAATCTCCGGATCGTAGAACCTAGCCCCGTAATCATACTGCCCTAGGCCCTCTTGTAACTCTTTGCCATTGTAAAGGTATTTATTTGTTCCGCCTGTTACAACTTTTCTCAGTCCAAATGCATAATAGTCATCACGCTGAAGCACCTCCAATAGATTTGTATTAGGATTTTTATAGAAAGTAGCCCGTACATTGCCTAAATGATCGCTCAGGTTATATTCATAACTGTAACTTCCTGCGCTATTGCGCGCAATCCCCTCCTCTGTCTGGATAAAATCTATATTTCCATTGGTGTACTGGATGCCCCCAACATAATCGGTTGTGGTACCACCACTCTGTTTTTTCAGCTTTTCTCCTGCTGCACTGTAGGTATAATTCAGGTTCTGGCTCCCGCTTACTGTTTGTGGCAGGTTGAGGAAGTTGTAACCTAAAGTAATATTCTTTTGACTGTCACTCTTCAGGTTGCCGTTCGCATCATAATCATAACTGCTATTGGTAAAACCGCTGATCGTTTTAAGCCTGTTGCCTTCGTAAACCGTATAATTGTTCGTACCAAAATTATCACGGGTCAAACTGGTAATATTGCCCATTACATCATAAGCAATGGCTTCTCCGAGATTATTTCCTGCTGTAGAATTTGTCAGTCTGTTCAGCTTGTCGTAGCTATAACTGAAAGCATTTGATGCACCGTTGGTATAACTCTGACCGGAAATATTGCCATTGAACTGTGGTAAAGTGCCATCGTTGTACTTCAGCTCCATGCTGAACTGATCGGATGTACTGTTCTTCATCCAGCCGCGCTCGTTATAGGCAAAAGTGGTCGCCTGGGTATCGTTATGAAGGTTCTTTTTGCTCAGCTGCCCGATCTCGTTGTATTCCAGGTGGTTCAGTGCTACCTCTCCCTGACTGTTGATGTTTTCAAAAGTAGCGATTTTACGGCCCATATGGTCGTATTCGTAACGGTTGCCTATTGTTGTTGCCGTTCCGTTTGCGGTATGCGTGCGGGTACTCCCGGTAAGCTCACCGCTAAAGTTATAGGTATTGTCCACTACATCGGTACCGTTCATATGGTGGTCACTTTTGCGCTGCACCACATGCCCTTCAAGATCGTAATAGTTTACCGTAAGCAGCATGGCGCCGGTGCCCAGGTTTTTCACCTTGCTGCCCGTAAGCAGGCTTTTGGTGCGTGCTGCCGGAGCCTGGCTGCCTGAAGGGAGCCCAAAACTGTTGCCCGGAAAATCATAATCATCGTAATAGTTCAGTACGTAATAATCACCGATACCGCCCTGTGGGATGGCATCGTTGCTATAACCCGTCTGTGTATTTGCATTATCACGCTTTTCATAGGCAGCAGTTACGTCTGCGATATCCTGATAAGATACCCTGTAATTGGTTCCAGACTGGCCGTTATGTAAATCGTCAATATACCGGCCGTTGATCACGACCCTCCCAAAGGCATCATATTTGACAAAATTCCATTCCTGTGGGCTTTTGCCACGCTGGTTGGCATCCTGGCTCATCACCACCTGGTCGAGTTTATTGTATACCATAAACTCCCAGCCCTTGCCGGGGATCTTTTTCTCTACCACTCTTTTGCGGCCATCATAACGGTAGCCATAGATAAACTGATCGAAAACGGTTTGGGTTTCATCAAAGCTGTTTACAGTACTCTGTCCGTTCTCGTTTACCGCTGGGGGCAGCACGTAACGCAGGTTGCCCAGATCATCGTACACATAATAGGTATTGAGGCTTTTGCCATCTGTTTCCCAGATCCGTTTCAGCACCACGCGCCCTTCAAAATCCTTGAATTCTTCTGTCGTGCCAGCCTTCAGGTCGCCTGGTACCCAGTTTTCGTCCTTACTGATGGTTTTATATAGTTTGCCTGGTCCGTAAACCGTTGCTGTGGCACCGTTATCGGTACCATTGATTATCCACAGCTTCACCTCGTTTTCAAGGTTCGTGCCGTATTCTGCTTTTACCGTATGCCCACCGCTGATCTGCCAGGCTTCACCTGAAGCGCCCTGCTGTAGCACCCGGTTTAATGGTGAGGCCTCGAACACCGTTTCAGCAAACGGATAATCTGTAGCTTTTATCCCAGTTACCGTTGGCAAATGGAAAAAGTTAAACTGATCTGCGATTGCCGCGTCACGAAAACTTCCTGTAGTGCCAGTCTGTGCTGCATAAGGTTGATATTTGAATTTTTCGCGGCCAAAGGCATCATAGGCAACAGGCTGTACAATATCCTTAAAGCCCGGGCTGCCCTGTACCTGAACGGTCTGCAGGGGTCTCCCGAGGCCATCGAAATACTGGATCGTTTCGTTTACCTCACAAATGCTGCGACCTGAAAGATTGTTCGGATCCATACCCGACTGTTTGAATATCCTCGTACTGATGTAGTTCTGGCTACTGCTCGCCGCCGATACAAATGGCACGCAGTTCACATAGCTTAAGCCAGTGGTAAAAATGCGCACAGGGCCGGTAGTATGAAAACCATCGGTCAGTGTTACACTTAAGGGCGCACTGATTTCGCTTTCGCCGTTGTAAACCGATACAACTTTATGCTGGGCAATGGCACTCATAAACACCAGCAAAAAAGTGAAGAGGGATAAAAAGTGCTTATTATATTTTCTCATGAGATCATTTAATTTATAAGAATATTAATAGATGTTAATTAATACATTCCAATGGTATTTTCATATTGACTACCTGTTCCACTACTGATGTTGACATTGGTAAAATTCGCATAGGTTCCTTCGATAGCGCTTCTACTTCCTATGTATATTCTATGCGGATTAGGGGCGTTGATAACACTTATGGATACACTGTAAATCCCTCCGGGTAAAACCAGAGTTGAGTTCCCTGGTGGACATACATAACTTTTATAATATCCTGCACTGGTTGAAAAACTTATCCCAAAACTGTCTGAAGTTGAGTTACGAAATAAGACCTCAACAATAGGGGAACAAATACCATTGGTATTTGCATAATTTTGTCCATTAGCAAGAACATCGTTTTGTGCTATCGCATCGGCTTCTTCCTGAGAAGTAGGAGAATAGTATGCATGTGCACGCACCTTATAATATGATTCACTCGGGATGGTATTTCCAGGACAATTATTTTTCGTAAAAAATTTACCTTTCTCTACATTGTAAAAACCACATTCACCCTTTGCGTTAGCATTTGCTTGACCATTTAATTCTATTTCATTTAACGCCTGTGCATTCGCATCGGCTTGAGAAATAGAAGATATATATTTCCCGGCAGAGACGCTATACAGTACTGTTGTTCCATTTACACCGACACTGCAGTTATTTTTTGTAAAATTTTGTTCCTTTGGATCATTCCTAAAAAAGCAAGTACCGTTTGTATTAGCAAAGTTTTGTCCATTTGCTTGCATCTCTGCCTGTGCTTTAGCATCCGCGTCGGCCTGTGATATAGATGAGGAATATTTCTTAGCTGGTACACGATAAGTTAAGCTTGTTCCGTAGCCAGCAGGACAATTGCTCTTGGTGTAAGAATTACTTAGATAATTATTAAAGTATATTGGCGAAGAAGTGGTCCCATCTGTATAATTATACTTATAGTTTTTGATGATATTTCCATTTTGATCTTTAACATTTATCAATCGCTGATAACCATCATAATCATACGAGGTTGTCATCCCTTTGCTATCCTTGCTAGCCATCAAACCAAAAAAAGGTTTATAAAAATATGTTGTCACCAAACTGTTTTTCATTTCAGCAGCAGAATATAATGGAGCAAGGAATGTCTTCAATTCGGTATCGCTTGGATTGGTATTTGCAAAAGTATTCAAAGCAGCGTTTCCTCCCACTAATGCCACAACAGTATTATAATCTGCATTTTCAATCTTTGCTACTGGATATTGATTTTGATAACTCCATATATAACTCTCCTTAGGGCCATACTCCCTTGACATATTTAGTATATTTCCTTTATTATCATAATTGTAAAAACGAATCTTCGTTTCATAAGGTAAAGTGCCACTTTTTGTTTCAATAGTTTGGGGATAGATCATTGGAAATGTACTTCCCCAATTTAAGTATTTGGTTTTAGTTGCATTTATTAACGCGTTATTTTTCGATTGGAGCTTTTCTATTGTATAGTTCAACATATTGATCGAAGGGCTTGCCATTTGTACTAATACTGCATCATCTTGATAGTCGAAAGGGTAGGTTAATTGCGTATTAAGTTCCTTATTATCTGAAGTTTTAATGGTACTGAAGCTGATATACTGATGTGAATTATACGTATAGTTAGTAAAGGTAGTATCACTGCTCCCATTTTCATGATAATTTATTTCAGCAGAGCTATTTAGATTTTTAGAACCTATCGGAATTCGATATTCGCCAAAGCCATAAGGAACCTCCATACCACTATTACCTCTAATTACAGCCCAAGGTTCGGGAAACAAAGCTGGAGGTGTTGGATCGGCAACCCGTCCACTTTGTGGGAAATTATTCACACGTTCTACATGTAAACCATATACATATTCAGATATATTCGTGTTATAGCTATTTGCAATTGTTTTTTTCAGCTGATAAGGAAGCCCATCATTAGAAATGTTTTTATATTCTTTCTGGGTCAGTAAAGATGGTTTATTCCAATAATCATAATCGTAAAGATGTTGCCTGTAAATAGTTAAACCCCTATTAACCTGAAGGCTAGAAGGAGCCCAACCTCTATAATCATAAGTATAAACTATTTTGCCACTATTATCTGATGGTGTACCTAAATACTCAGTAACCGTAGAATAATTGACTGGCCTACTGGCTATATCTTTTAATTGAGGGATAAAGTCAGAAAAGAAAGTACGTTCTCGATATGAATTAATGCCAAATCCAAAAGGGCTTGGACTATCATTACTAGGGAAATAGTAGTAATATGATTCTGAAGCCATGCTTGAAATATCTGGCACCATATCTATTGTACCATAGCCATTTTCATTTTCTCCATATTTATACGTTCTATAACTTAAAGTCCCATTCCTATCATTACTTTTAATCTGATAGACACGCAAGCCCGGACCATCCTTTATATTATTATCTGAATAGTGTTTATATCGGTTTGTTTCATAAATAAATTCTGAGCTACCTCCCGTAGGATAGCTGATTTTTTTTAGCACACCAGACATTAATCCAGAGAGATTAGGATTCCTATTTGTCCCGAAATATCCAACACTATAATCATAATTGATATTTGCTGACGTTACATACTCTAGATTGGTATATTGTGGTATCATCCCATGTTGGCCTGAACCATTGTAATAACCCCACCAATCACTCGACCGTACATTTAAACTATTGTTTGTATAATTGAATGTCGGATAATACTCGAAACCATAATTTTCAATATTGTTTCCTGCTTGATCTTTAAAAACAATGTTGTCTAATTTACTGGTATAATTTCCTATTTCAGAAGCACCGTCAAGTGTAGAGCGTTTTATTTCAATAGTTTTGATCAGGACGTTGCTCTTATTAAATATTTGAATATTATCAATTTTATCACTGTTAGCTACAAGATTGAAAATCACTCTCCCATGCCTGAAGTTGATTTCAGTCAATCTAGCGAGCTGATAGTAATCTGTATTTGTATTTTCCCGATCAACTTTCGCTTCAGGCCCGCTTGATGGGGCTCCAGTAAACTTATCAATAAGCGTTATACTCTGATTGATAGTCTGCCTTTTTTGATTAAATGCTTTCCCATACACAAAAAAAATGGTATCTGCCTTATCTGCAGAAATAATTTTAGTTAAACTATATTCATTATTAACGGTAAATCCAAGATTATCACTATAACTTCCGCGCGCATTAAACTCATAAAATACACCCTTATCATCCAAAACTTGGATACCATTCAATGAATTGGGACTATAAACAGGGGTAATAATATATGGCTTATAAGGCATTAATGTCGGCGTTTTTAATCCATTATCATCTTTAAACAAGAAGTTACCGCTGTTGCCACCAAAATAATAAGAAAAGATATCGTATTCACTATCTTTCCAATCACCTACACCTACTTCATCAGTATTGTTTTTATAATGAGTAATTTTTTCGAAATGAGCATAGTCATTTCTATTACTAAGAGTTGGTGTAACAAGTGGATGAGGGAATGGATATCCTCCAAAATCAACCGAACCATATACGGTTCTCGATATTGTTCCCCCAGCATTTAATGTCCAACCTAAAGCAATGGCACCATCTTGATCGTACACCCTTCTTCCTGAAGCATGGTAACTCATGCCAATAGGTACACTTAAACTACCACTCTTAACTTCATAAAGTGGTACATTTATCTGAGGTAAGCCGGTTGAATGATCTACAGGATAACTTTGAAATCTGAAAAGTGCTGCTGTTTCTGGTGACGGAAGAATCACTTTGGGTTTATCTTGAGCTTGTGTATCCATCACACATATGGTTGCACAAACAAAAAGCAGAAAAACAAATAATCGAATCATGAACTTTTTCATACTACAAAAGCTCAAAGTTAAATTTACTAACTCAGCTAATATTTTGCAGAGATTGTTAATGATACCAGGTAAAAAAAAGATGCGCATATTTATAATAATTAGACTGTTTACATAGAAGATAAATTTCTACTGCTTCAACCTATAGATTAAGAAGTAGTAGATTATGGTCAATCTTAAAATTTGTTGAAAGAAAAATGAAATCTTTTTGACGAACGATGCGTTTTTTAACATGAACGTGCGTTTTGAGGTGACGAAATTTTCGTAGATCTTTAAATGGTTAATGTAATCGCCCATCAACTTTACATCCCCATGCATCGCAATTTTGTCTTTTGTTAAGACTGAAAACGACGAGATGACTGCTGCAAGACATGCGACTTGAGGAAATTAATAATCTTTACTTGTGCTTAACAAGTATAAAATCACCGTTATAACCTTTCCCAATCATGAAAATAGTATCATGTCTGATTTTTTTTATCTTAAAAACACAAACATCGCAAATCTTAAAAGTACTGTCTTTTTTATTAAAGCTCCATGTTCCTTTACCCGAACTTTCCAGATTTAATAATGATGGACTACCTTTTTTATTTTCATCCAATGAAGAAAGTGGTTGAGACGAGCCATCATTATAAAAAATCCATTGAAGCGTGCTAAAAGAATATGTCCCGTCATCAAGCAGTTTTTTCTGGTTCCAATAGCTATTGTCATTTTTATGTTCCAGCACTTTTACAATCTCATTTTTTCTTCCACAAGAACAAAGTGAGATCATCATTATATATAGTCCTATTTTTTTCATCTTTTTGGACGTTTTTTTTCACAAAACGGACGGGATTTATTATTTGTATTTTAATATAAATAGCTCCTTCGGAAATTTTCTATCAAAATAATATATCTCTTTCAATTTCACATTCCGCGAAATCATTAAGAATATTTTTCCATTAATATTGATGTGGTAAGTATCTGTAATGCTGGCTTGAATTGTTGGTTTAACATTATAGACTTCATTAAACTTCTGTGATTTTGCAAGTTCAACATTAGAGAATTCCAAGTAACCAAGTGGTTTCCATATCGCAATTTTATCAAAGTGATTTTCAATAAAGAATTCACGAAATTCCATCAAATATCTTTTCCCTTTGAATTTAATTATGCTATCGGTTTCTAAAACATAGTACGGATTTGTAATTTTATTGGCCTTGATTTTTTCCAACACATTGATTTTAGCCTGTGCATTTGCAATGTGAGTACAGAAAATAAATAACACCATTAATTTAGTTAATTTTTTCATGGGCGAACAGATCTACTTTGGAAATTTGTAAACGTTTTTCAACTATTATATCGATTCGGCCTTGGTCTGTACGAATACTATCTACTTCACTAACAATCACTTATCACTAAAACCTTGCCCATAATCATACCGCGCTAACTCCTCCTGTAATTCCTTGTGATTATAAAGCTATGTATTATTTCCAGATATCAAGCTGTTGCGCTTGCCAAAGAAGTATTCTAAACAAGCAAAGCCCAACATTTCTAAAGGTCCAAACGCATCATAAGTAAAAGGCTGGACAAGATCATTTTTAGCCGGACTCCCCATAACAAAAACAGTTTGGACCGGCCTACCTAAGCCATCCAGATACCGAACGCTTTGGTTTTCGTCTTCGCGAGTTGTACGGCCTGTTAGATTGCCGGGATCGACTCCCACAGATTTAAATATTTTAGTACCGATGTAGTTCTGATTGGCACTGGGCATGCCAGAGAAAGTCTGGTAATTCGGGTAGCTCAGCCCTGTTAAGAGAAATCGACCGTAAAATCCAGGTAGTTCTATGGCCAATGTTTAAAATGTGTTTAATAGGGCTCAGGTAGATCGGTGCCAGGGCAAATTTGCTTCGCTATGCCAGTTGCGGTTCGGTACTGGGTTAACTGCTCTTTTTAGGCAGGCGCTTTAGGTAAGCTACGCTGTGCCAGTTGCTGCCGATTACACTGCCTACTTTGCCCGAGAATGCGCCATTTGTGCCTTTTGAATACGTTGCCATAATTTTTGTTTTTTATTGAAAAATGTTTGTTCAAAAAAGGATGCTATTTATACCGGTATGTTTAAATCCATGCCCAAACTTAGCACTTAACAGTATTGCTACATCATTTTGAGCCTAAATGAGCTAAATTGAGCTAAATAAGGCCATTATTGAGCTAATATGGACCATTACAAGGGGAAGGCGGTGCAAGGGCCTGGGCGCTTGTGGCGGCCCAATATCATTAAGTTAAACCATCCGGCACGAAAAATAATTTAACCACGACTTGTCCCGATTTTCGGGAGATAGAGGATGCACACAGATATAAAAATCTGTGTTTATCTGTGTGCATCTGTGGTTAAAATGCTTAAATAATGACATTGGGTGGCGCCCTGCTTAAGGGCAGCATAACCGTCGGCGGTGGTGCCATTCTGCGAAAGCAAGCTCCGGCTTTACCTTTTAGGTAGAGAAAAGGTAACGCCAAGGTAACCCTGGGGTAACCTTGGGGTTAACTTGGTAGCAACAAAGGGTACAGAACACGTAAAGCAGGGGTAATTAAATATGGCCCTTTCTCTGGCTTTCCAGGTAGGCAGCCAGTAAATCTTTCAGGTAAAACGATCGCCACCAGGTAAACGACTAGACTTTGGTCTTAGCGAGACACTAAGACCGGTTAGGGCCCCGTTCACTTAACACAAGAAGATAAAGAAATCATCGGGTAATCCATTCAGGGCTGATACGGCGTACCAAAATCAGTCTGGCATATAAATAAAGTCCAGCAATTTTAAACTGCTTGGCTTTAATTTATTTTGGGACTTTAAGGCAAAAAAGCCTACTAAAACAACCGTCACCTGGAGATTCTCCAGGCTTTAGCCGCCGGCACCGACCCCAGAACAGGAGAAGTATTCTCTGTAGATAGCCCATAAAACCAACCCGAAATCATCAGGGCATTATTCTTCGCCATTGATCAACTCGAAGCCCTCACAGAAAAAGGTAACCAGGGTTTAGCCTGGCGTGTAGAAGAAGATGCATTGCTGGCACAACGTTTCAACGATGGCGCTAAGATTACCCAGCTCGTCAAACTACATTCCCGCACCTATGGAGCAATTAAAGCAAGGCTCCTTAAACTAGAACTCCTACAGAAATAACAAAGCCCAACATTTCTGCTAGGCTTCGGGTATTATATTGATACGAGCGACACGCTCGCACCAGCGTGGGGCAACTATGGGGCAGTCAAAGCCAGATTGCTTAAACTTGAACTCTTGCAGAAATAACAAAGCCCAACATTTCTGCTAGGCTTTGGGTATATATTGATACGAGCGACACGCTCGCACCAGCGTGGGTTATAATATGTTTTTACTTAGTTAAACAGAATGTTTGTTTGGACTTAGCGAGACGCTAAGACCAGAAAAGGAATAACTATTTAATAAACATTTTTTCTAGGCTCTTATAATCTAAAACGACCTTCTTTTTGTTTTTCTTATAGATAAACAGCTTTGTTGAACCCTTAGCTTTGGATATAGAATCTCCTACTTCAAAATAAGCTTCCCAATAAGAATACAATTCCATTTTATTCCCTCCCGTTAGCAAAATGGTTCTACTATTATGATTTTCTTTATCATTATATATAGAATCAATTACACCACTTTGTGATAGGTTCTTACTATCAATCATAAATAATTCCTGCCGGTTTGGTCCTATAAATTCACCCCATATAAAGAATCCAATCACAAATATAACTGGAATACTAAAAACAAGATAAAGAATAAAAGAGTCTATTTTTTTCATTTTTATTTCTTTCTACCAAACAGTACTGTTGTACTATTGCTATACATAATACTGAATCCAGCTCCCGTGCCAGGTGAAAAACTAGCTTGGTCAGTAGTATATCCATTGACATTTTTTCCAAAATTTTTCGGATTTAGAAGAGCTCCAGAAAGCCCCAGACTCCCTCCGATACTAGTTCCCATATCCACAATGGGGGTCGAAATACCCGCATTGTAAGAAGCACCTTTACCTGCAAAATCATCTACATAGAACTGTTTAGTTGGATCACTTGGCCCTAACTCCTGTTGCAACTCCTTGCTGTTATAAAGATACTTGTTATCGTTTGATCCTGCAAAGCTTGGCTTACGTACACCAAAGGCACAATAATCATCCATTTGAAGTACTTCCAAGGTATACAGAGGTAAAGGGCTCTGTTTAAAAGTAACCCTTACATTTCCTAAATGATCTGATAGGTTATATTCGTAGCTGTAACTGCCATTACTGTTGCGCGCAATCACCTCTTCCGTCTGGATAAAATCTATAATTCCATTGGATACCCCAACATAATTGGTAGTAGTTCCTCCATTCTATTTTTTCAGTTTTTCTCCTGCTGCACTGTAGGTATAACCTGCTGCACTGTAGGTATAATTCAGATTCTGGCTTCCGCTTACTGTTTGTGGCAGGTTGAGGAAATTGTAACCTAAGGTAATATTTTTTTGACTGTCACTTTTCAGGTTACCATTGGCCTGATAATCATAACTGTTATTGGTAAAACCGCTTATTACTACACTGTGCCAGTTGCTGCCAATTACACCGCCTACTTTGCCCGAGAATGCGCCATTTGCGTCTTTTGAATACCTTGCCATAATTTTTGTTTTTTATTGAAAAATGTTTGTTCAAAAAAGGATGCTATTTATACCGGTATGTTAAATCCATGCCCAAACCTAGCAGCTTGGCGGCATTGCCACGTCATTTTGAGCTTAAATGAGCTAAATTGAGCTAATTAAGATCGTTTTTGAGCTAAAATGAGCCATTGTAATGGTGGCAGGCGGCGCAAAAAACCTGGGCACTTGTGGCGGCCCGATACCATTAAATTAAACCATCGGGCACGAAAAATAATTTAACCACAGATAGAAAGGATGCACACAGATATAAAAATCCGTGTTTATCTGTGTGCATCTGTGGTTAAAATACTTAAATAGTTACATTGGGTGGCGGCCTGCTCAAGGGCAGCATAACCATCGGCGGTGGTGCCATTCTGCGAAAGCAAGCTCCGGCTTTACCTTTTAGGTAGAGAAAAGGTAACGCCGGGGTAACCCTGGGGTAACCTTGGGGTTAACTTGGTAGCAACAAAGGGTATAGAACACGTAAAGCAGGGGTAATTAAATATGGCCCTTTCTCTGGCTTTCCAGGTGGGCAGCCGGTAAATCTTTCACGTAAAACGATCTCCACCAGGTAAAGTAGCCAGGCTTTATTAGGTAAGTTACATTTGGCCTTAGTGAGGCGCTACGACCAGTAGGGGCAGATTACTGATTCATTTTGATTTAGAATAACCAAGCCCAACATTTCTGCTAGGCTTTGCCACAATTTTACTTATTGAAAGATAAGTTAGCTTGTTAAAAATCCATACAGAAAAACGGAAAACACGGTCATGCCTATTATTGACAAACTATAAACTAAAGCATATTTATGGTTGTAATTTTTATATTTATTTACGACATATTGATATCTGTTTTTATAAAAAATCAATAAATAATTGGCTATAATAAAGGGTAAAACGAACACTATTACAAATCCTAAAAAGTCATTCAAGATATCTCCTGGGAACAACCTGATTTTTGGCATTTCGATTATAACTATATTAAAAAATTTCAACCATAGGAGTAAAATCCAAAAGTTAAGCGCAAAGATGAAACTCAAATATAAAAGCAATGTTATTTTCCAATCTTTTCGTTTTGGATTATTTCTTTTAAAACTCAAAATTGCATCCGCCCAAATCAAATAAAACAATTTCATATGCTACTACTTAAACCATTTAGTGTGATCAGTTCCATACCATTTACTTAGGCCATAATTTGTCTTAAACTAAAGAAAACATCCCATAATGACCAAGAAGTCCCATAAAGTGCCGACTTACCATCAACAGGTATTCATGAACTTACCGCCGCTACAAAGTCCCTGCTGCGCTCGCTGCTTCAGTGGCTCCAGGTGACAGCAAAGTCCAACAATTATTAATTGCTGGGCTTTAATTCAACCATTGGATACAAGCCACAGGCTTGCACCGACGAGGAACGACTAAAACACAACCTACACTAGCGCAGGTTTTGCTATGTAACAACATTTTAGGTCTTAGCGAGACGCTAAGACCAGTTAGGGTTCTTCTTGCAACTCCTTGCCGTTATAAAGATATTTATTATTTCTAGACATCAAGGTAACCAAGGAATGCCATGGAGTGAAGAAGAAGATGCATTGCTTACACAACGTTTCAGCGAGGGTATTAAGATTACCCAACTTGCCAAACTGCATTTTCGCACCTATGGAGCAATTAAAGCAAGGCTCCTTAAACTAGAACTAACAAAGCCCGGCAAGCTTTTAAACTGCCAGGCTTTGGGTATATATTGATACGAGCGACACGCTCGTACCAGCTGAGGGGTTTCAGCGAGGGTATTAAGATTACCCAGCTTGCCAAACTGCATTTTCGCACCTACGGGGCAATCAAAGCCAGATTGCTTAAACTGGAACTCTTGCAGAAATAACAAGCCCAACATTTCTGCTAGGCTTTGGGTATGTATTGATACGAGCGACACGCTCACACCAGCGTGGGGGGCAATTAAAGCAAGGCTCCTTAAACTAGAACTCCTACAGAAATAACAAAGCCCGGCAGCTTTTAAACTGCCAGGCTTTGGATATTATATTGATACGAGCGACACGCTCGCACCAGCGTGGGGCAATCAAAGCCAGATTGCTTAAACTTGAACTCTTGCAGAAATAACAAAGCCCAACATTTCTGCCAGGCTTTGGGTATATATTGATACGAGCGACACGCTCGTACCAGCTGAGGGGTTTCAGCGAGGGCATTAAGATTACCCAGCTTGCCAAACTACATTCCCGCACCTATGGAGCAATTAAAGCAAGGCTCCTTAAACTAGAACTAACAAAGCCCGGCAAGCTTTTAAACTGCCAGGATTTGGATATTATATTGATATGAGCGACACGCTCGCACCAGCTGAAGGAAATAACAAAGCCCAACATTTCACCAGCGTGGGCTTTGTTAAGTCACATTTTGGCTGATGTTATTCTAACAATAAATTTAAACTATCGTAATGGCTTTTGTCCAGCTGACTTATTATTTTAACTGTTATTCTATTATTGTCAATAAACTTGGAAATCGCTAAAACATCATTCATACCATTACCCCAATAGGGATTTTTGCTATTACCGACTTCGAGCTTATCAATAACATTATAAACTAATTTTGAATCCCGTGAATATTCTTTAGTTTTAATCCAGCCATTAATAGTCCTGCTGCACTTAATAATTAATGTGTTGTCGCCGCATAAAGTTAAAATATATTTATCATGGCTATTCATCTCCCCACTTCGATTTATCTCAATAACCGCTAATAAAGCAAAACTTATTTCTGCTACTTTTTTATCTGCGAAAATATTACTATGAAGAAAATTATATCTGTCGAATAGTGAAATACCATTCTTTTCTTCTGCAGCCTGAAGGAATGTAAGTTTCGAATTATTTTGCAAACGAATACTTTCATTTGTTTCCGACTGCCATCTTTTTAGCTTTGATAAGTTTAGGCTTTCTTTAATATTTCTATTACAATTATCTGCAGGCAAGCAGGATTGTAGAAAAAGAGAAATAAATAATATTTTGTGATATTTCATTATTGTGGAATAATTATCGGTATTGCTCGGGATTTGGCTCCCTGTTCTTTCCTAATAGCGTTATCAACGTTTTTTCTTATATTAAACTCATCCTTAGTCATATAACTCACAGAACCATCATCAGGATCAATAACAACTAGAGCACCTCGTTTAATACTTTCTGGGTCTCGATAATTTACATGAATTATTCCTCCATTTAATGCATCCCTCGCATGCCCAAGTTCATGACCAAGCCCTACTTGAGCAGGCCTACCAGTTGTTCTATCTGAATTAGCAATTCCAACACCGGGATCGTCAGGATTGAACGATACAATTGATGCACTGCCTCCTGCAACTTTACCAGCAGCAGCTTCTGGATTTACAAAATCCGTTTTATTTCCTGTTCCTTGTGTATTTTTTATTATCGTTTTATGATCGCTATCTATAAGTGTTTTGACTAAACTGGTACCAACTGGTTTACTTCTTACAGTAGGAGTTCCCATCACAACATGACCGTTTCCTTTCATAACTAATTTTTCATTTGTTAACGATTGGAGTTGTTGAAATACTTTTACCTTGTACTCTTTAGTGCCAACAATAATAATGTCCGCTGGCTTCATCCCATCAGGATCAACAAACCTAATTGGGTTATTAAATCCATAATTATAAGGAGAATGTCTCCGCATCTTCTCCGCCAAAGGATCCACCACATTCCACCTACCTATTACCGGATCATAAAACCTTGCCCCGTAATCATACTGTCCTAACTCCTCCTGCAACTCCTTGCCATTATAAAGATACTTGTTAAGCCCCGCTTTTGCAACCGGTTCTTTTCTTAAGCCAAATGCATAATAGTCATCACGTTGCAGTACCTCCAATAGATTTGTGTTAGGATTTTTATAGAAAGTAGCCCGCACATTGCCCAGATGGTCGCTCAGGTTATATTCATAACTGTAACTTCCTGCGCTATTGCGCGCAATCCCCTCTTCTGTCTGGATAAAATCTATATTTCCATTGGTGTACTGGATGCCCCCAACATAATCGGTAGTAGTTGCTCCATTCTGTTTTTTCAGTTTTTCACCAGCTGCACTGTAAGTATAACTCAGGTTCTGGCTCCCGCTTACTGTTTGTGGCAGGTTGAGGAAATTGTAACCTAAAGTAATATTCTTTTGACTGTCACTTTTCAGGTTGCCGTTGGCATCATAATCATAACTGCTATTGGTAAAACCACTGATCGTTTTAAGCCTGTTGCCTTCGTAAACCGTATAATTATTCGTACCAAAATTATCACGGGTCAAACTGGTAATATTGCCCATTACATCATAAGCAATGGCCTCGCCAAGGTTGTTGCCTGCAACTGCGTTAGTCAGTCTGTTCAGCTTATCGTAGGTATAACTGAAAGCATTTGATGCACCGTTGGTATAACTCTGACCGGAAATATTGCCATTGAACTGCGGTAAAGTGCCATCGTTGTATTTCAGCTCCATACTGAACTGATCGGATGTACTGTTCTTCATCCAGCCGCGCTCGTTATAGGCAAATGTGGTCGCCTGGGTATCGTTGTGCAGGTTCTTTTTGTCCAGTTGCCCGATCTCGTTGTATTCCAAATGGTTCAGGGCCACCTCTCCCTGACTGTTGATGTTCTCAAAGGCCGCTATCTTACGGCCCATATGGTCGTATTCGTAACGGTTGGCTACTGTTGTTGCCGTTCCGTTTGCGGTATGCGTGCGGGTACTCGCGGTAAGCTCACCGCTAAAGTTATAGGTATTGTCTACCACATCCGTTCCGTTCATATGGTGATCGCTCTTGCTCTGCACCACACGCCCTTCAAGATCGTAATAGTTTACCGCAAGCAGCATTGCTCCGCTGCCCAGGTTTTTCACCTTTATACCCGTAAGCAGGCTCTTGGTGCGTGCTGCCGGAGCCTGGCTGCCTGAAGGGAGCCCAAAACTGTTGCCCGGAAAATCATAATCATCGTAATAATTCAGCACATAATAATCACCGATACCGCCCTGTGGGATGGCATCGTTGCTATAACCGGTCTGTGTATTTGCTGCATCACGCTTTTCATAGGCAGCAGTTACGTCTGCGATATCCTGATAAGAAACCCTGTAATTGGTTCCCGACTGCCCGTTATGTAAATCGTCAATATACCGGCCGTTGATCACGACCCTCCCAAAGGCATCATATTTGACAAAATTCCATTCCTGTGGGCTTTTGCCACGCTGGTTGGCATCCTGGCTCATCACCACCTGGTCGAGTTTATTGTATACCATAAACTCCCAGCCCTTGCCGGGGATCTTTTTCTCTACCACTCTTTTGCGGCCATCATAACGGTAGCCATAGATAAACTGATCGAAAACGGTTTGGGTTTCATCAAAGCTGTTTACAGTACTCTGTCCGTTCTCGTTTACCGCTGGGGGCAGCACGTAACGCAGGTTGCCCAGATCATCGTACACATAATAGGTATTGAGGCTTTTGCCATCTGTTTCCCAGATCCGTTTCAGCACCACGCGCCCTTCAAAATCCTTGAATTCTTCTGTCGTGCCAGCTTTCAGGTCGCCTGGTACCCAGTTTTCGTCCTTACTGATGGTTTTATATAGTTTGCCTGGTCCGTAAACCGTTGCTGAGGCACCGTTACCGGTACCATTGATTATCCACAGCTTCACCTCGTTTTCAAGGTTCGTGCCGTATTCTGCTTTTACCGTATGCCCGCCGCTGATCTGCCAAGCTTCACCTGGAGCGCCCTGCTGCAGTACCCTGTTCAGGGGTGAGGCTTCGAACACCGTTTCAGCAAACGGATAGGCTGTCGCCTTTATCCCGCCTGTAGGGGAACTGTAAAAACCCGCCTGATCGGTAAGTGCACCCGGGCGGTAATTCCCTGCCGTTCCGGTCAGTGCTGCGTATGGCTGGTACTTTATCGCTTCGCGGCCAAAGGCATCGTAAGCAACAGGCTGTACAATGTCCTTAAAACCCGGGCTGCCCTGGACCAACACTGTCTGCAGCGGTCTTCCTAATCCATCAAAATACTGGATGGTTTCATTTACCTCGCAGCTTGTACGACCTGAAAGATTGTTCGGATCCATGCCCGGCTGTTTGAATATCCTCGTACTGATGTAGTTCTGGCCACTGCTCGCTGCCGATATAAAGGGTACGCAGTTCACATAGCTTAACCCTGTGGTAAAAATGCGCACAGGACCGGTAGTATGGAAACCATCAGTCAGGGTTACACTCAATGGTGCGCTGATCTCGCTTTCTCCGTTATAGGCTGATACAACCTTTTGGGCGGAAGAGCGGCTGCAGAACAGCAGAAATGCTGCTGCAGCGCAAAAATATTTTAGATGTAGTTTCATAGAGGCGTTAATTTTTATAATGGTAGTCGGTTTGTTTTAAGATATTGCCGTTCTGGTCTTTAACTGTTTTCAAGCGCTGAAAAGAATCGTACTCGTAATAGGTAGTCATACCTTTGGCATCGGTCTGGCTCGTCATACCGACTAATGGTTTGTAGGTATAAGAGGTAATCTGCGCGTCTTTGAGTAATGGAGAATTTTTCAAGAGGTTAATGAAACCATTTACTTCTACATCTGTAGGATTAATTGCAGCAAAGTTACTTACTGCTGTTGCCCCACCAAGAACACTTTCTATGGTAGTATAATTGGCATTCTTGATTTCGCAAATAGGATATTGATAATTATAGCTCCAGATGTAAGTTATTTTTGGACCTGATTTAAGACTTAATTCCTGCAGATTTCCTTTAATGTCAAACTTGGTAAACTCAGACCGCACCTCTAGAACTCCATTCAGACCTGAATTAGTTTTTGTTAACCTTGGTGTAACGGTATTTATTGAGGGATTAAAACTAAACTCCGTTTGTAAAACATCTTCTTTTCCATTAATTATAGTCGCTTGTTTTAATTTGACATCTATCTGATGTTGACTGATTAAAGCCTGACGTCCTTCCTCTTCGCTACCTGACAGGACAAGGTCTTGAGGATATTTACTTTCTGATTCAATTATTGAGCCTTTACTATTAAGAGTGGCCTGTTTAGTCAATTGATAATGTATAGGAGTACTTCCAAAAGTGTAATCTTCTCGCTGAGTTAAGGGATTTTGAGGATCATCAAAGCTTGTAGTTATTTTAGATTTCAGCTTATCGAATCCAGTATAAAGCCTGAAATAAGGTACATTAGTACGAGAAAGACACGTTGCATTTGGAATATTTCCATTAAAATCGGGTGCTCCTGCACTTGATATTTCAAAATTATTAAAGGCAGAATAATAATAATATACACAGTTATTCAAATATCCATCTGTATCGTAAAAATCTTCAGGAAAATCCAAAGAACATTGACAAGCATAATTTAATGATTGAAAACTGATCAGGTCAGTATTAACCTCTTCCACATAATCCTCATCTTCTAGATTCAATAAATGTGGGGATTTAAAATTATATTCAAATACCTCTTTCTTGATCAACTCATTACCCTTATAGTATTTGCGATCTAATAGTTTACCTCTATTCCATTCATTGGATTCTATTAATCCTTTTGTCTTATTTCTATAAAATTGACTAAAATATGGCCGATCAAATGAAAAATGGGATCTGCTTTTAAGAACCTTTGTTTCATCCCCAATGTTAACGTCAAGTTCATCAACATATTCATAACCTGCCGCAGAGCCCGATGTAGTTTCCAAAGGGAGTACTGAATTAGATGAAAAATATTGAATCCATGCGTGTTCATCTCTACTTGCACCACCACCATCAATTTTACGCACTTTATATTCAAAGTATTGAGGGAATGAAATAACCTGTCCTGAGGTATAATTAGGAATAGAAGCTATAACATCAGGATTAGTATAAGTGTAACTTTTCTTTTTGACTAATGTATTTGTCTGATCAAAATACTTAATATCCTTAATTCTAAGACCTCCCACACTAACAGATTTCTTTTGAGGATCCATTTCACGCCACTTAATAAAAAAACTTAAATTATAGGGCTGGTTATCTGCTGGCGTATTGGGTTGATTTGCATACGTAATTGCAACTGTCATCTCATAATTTCCACCACTAAGACCGACCATTTGCTCGTCAAAACCCTTTCTTGGCGTACTACCAGATCCGTTATAATTTACTTCAGTGGTGTTAAACCGACGTACCACAAACCTGCTATTATCCGCGTTTATACGTTCTAGTTTAAATTCTACATTATCGGCAAAAAAAGGAAGTGGGACCTCCATATCAGAAATACCAAAATTTGTTCCTATACTCCAGTTTTTCGCGAAAGTTGGATATCCTTCACCCCCAATCGTGAATTGTTTACGAAAATACCTTACCCCATTACTTACTTGGTCAGGTGCAGGATAACTAGTATTGCGACTGTAGCTACTAACGGAAATGGCAGCATATTTTTCTAAAAAGTTATCATCCTGATAATTTGCAAGTAACTCACCTGGAATATTCATTATCCCAGAACTGTTTCCCTCATAATTAAATTCGGCTTTACCCTTTTCTGGATAAGTAATGCTTTTTAACGAAAAAACTTTACTGGCATCTGGTTTTACCCGCCGATCACCCCCTGTAAAAAAGTTCGATAAAGTGGGTATAAAGCCATTCGGACGTGTATTATCTATTCCGTTGTAAAAACCATAATGATCCTGAGAAAAACTATATTTCGAAGGCATTTGGTTATTGGAATAATAATCAAATGTGTAATTAATTGGGGTCTTTCCATCAGCAATGATATCAATACTTTCTAATTTTAACCTTTTGTATTTATAATTATCCGTGGTACGGCTATCTGAAAGATTTAGAACCGAAGCGATGTCAAACGCATTTCCAAAAAAATAGCCATAATTAAACTGAACAGTTTTAATTAAATTGTTATTTGTATCAAACACTTTAATCTGACTAAGTGCCTGAGTAGGCATGTCTTCCCTTACACTCGTATAAAACTCCACCCTGCCTCCAGGAAAATTGATTTTTTTTACCCTACTGTCATACATTTGCACATACGAACTGTTGGTCCCCATGCTATGACCACTTTTTGTATCAAACTTATAATATGATCCTGATAACTTGAGCAAGTAATAATTGAAATTCTCATATTCATATACAATACTATCTTGAAAATTATTCTTTACGGCTTTAATCTGCCAGCTGTTCCTTACAGGTCGTTCAATACCGAAAATTTGTCCCGGTGATGAACTATACCCTTCCTTACCAAAGTCTACAGAAATCCCGTTGGGCAGCTTTAAATTCCATAAATATAAATCTGCATCAGCAAAAGGCTTTGAGTATTTTTTAACATCAATGTCTTCTTTCGGGAAGAGAACAAATTTATTTTGTGGCTGGCTAAACATAAAACGCCCTGAATAACCTAAAGCTGAATAATAAAATTCATCCGGCATTAGATCACCTTTGTTATATTTAGCATTTTTAATTCTTTCAGGCCTTAGTTCTATATCAGGGTTTTGAGTAGCCCCAATATTGGGCAGATTCATAAAATAGTTAACAGTGTTAAAAGAGTTTGGTGCTCCATTTAGATATTCGAATTCATCTGCTATTCCCCTTGCTTTTCTGGAAATTTCACCACCATAGCTCAAGCTCCATCCTAAACCAACCCAAGTTGCCTCTTGATCGACTCTGATCCCGCCTGCATGATAATCTAACTTAATTGGTATAGACACACCTTTAATATTTATTTCATATAATGGAATACTTATACTCGGTACACCAGTATATTGGGACACTGGTGTTTCAATTGAGCGATTAAATGCAGTAACTTCAGGTGTACTAAAAGTAACCTTGGTACTTGCTGTCTGTGCAAAAGTTGAGAAACTTAGCATAATAAGATATATGATCAGAACCTTACTTTTACCGAAGTAAAGATCAATATGCCTAAAAGCGGAAATTATGGATTGTATTTTCATTTTTAAAAGAGATATTATTTTTTCACAAATGTCATTTAGTAAATATTAGTGTTTTACAAATTGCAACCGATTTACCATGATAAATCGGGCAATTAAATACCGGCATTTTATGGCTTAAATTCGAAATATTTATTGGGCGTAAATTATTGTAGAGCATTAATATTAGAATGTTTATGGTTTAAAAACTACTGCTCATCTGGAACATCGGCAGGTACATCGCAATCAGGATTACTCCTACCACCAAACCTAAAAAGATAATGATCAAGGGTTCCAGTAAGCCACTGATGGCGTTTGTTTTATATTCTACTTCTTCGGTATACTGTTCTGAAAGCTGCTCAAAAAAATACTCCAACCGGTTTACCTCTTCAGCAATCTTGATCATCTGGATAAACTTTGCGGGGTAAAAATCGTATTTGGAAAGCGCCATAGAAAGGCTACTGCCCAAAAGGATATCTTTTTCGGCCAATTTGAGCGAACTTTCTACCGGATAAAAAGTAATCATCTGCCTCACCAGTTCTAAGGCCTGCAGCAATGGGGTATTGGTTTCGGTGAGTAAACGCATGGTATTGGCAAAACGGGCCAGGTAGATTTTCCGGGTAATTTCGCCCACGATCGGAATGCGGAGCAGCAGCAAGGCCGCCCCTTTTTTAAACCAGAATTTATTGCGGTTTACAAAATAGAGGATCACCAGTGCAACAATTACCAACAGCATGAGGTAGATATAACGATCGAACCAATCGGAAAAACTTACGATGAGTGAGGTGATATAGGGAAGTTTGCCCCCAAAACGTTTAAAAACATCGGCAAACATGGGTACCACAAACTTGATCATAAAAAATACTGCCGCGAAAGAGGTAAATAACACCAATAAGGGGTAGGTAATGGCACCGATGATTTTCCGTTGCTGACTGATTTTCGATTTATAATATTTGGCCAGCTCGCCCAATACCTCGCCCAGCTTACCTGTTTCTTCCCCGATTTTTACGCTATAATACTCGTAAGGGCTGAATTTGGATTCTGCCTGCATGGTTTCTGATAATGATTTCCCTTCTATTACCTGTTTCTGCACCGAAGAAAAAAGTTCCATATCCTTCTTTTGGGTATAAGAACCGGCTGTAAGTTCAAGCGCCGAACGGATATCAATCCCTGAGCGGATCAGCGTACCCAGTTCGTTATAAAAGCCTTCTTTTTTCTTGTCAGATAGTTTGCCCTTTCCAAAAGAAATGTCTTTGCTTAAAAAAGCAAAAAAACCAGCGCCTTCATTTTCTTTGAGCGGTGTGTCTTTTTTGCGGATTTTTGATATATCTATTGATGGCATGTTATTTAAGTAAATCGTTGGCACTATACATTTTCCCTATGGTAACCGGAATCATCCGCTGTTTCTCCATTTTGAGCTTAAAACTGATATGGTCAACGGTATCCAGCTCAAGGGCTTCTCTTCCTTCAAAAAGAAAAGCCGCCTCTACCGGGCTTACATGAAAGCTATCCGTACGCAAGCCTTCTGCCTTTCGTAATATTGCCGAATCGGCAAAGTTGTAGGTGATGTTTAAGCTGTCGCCAAGGATATTGATCCCTGATTCAGTTCTAATCAGGTACTTTCCTTTCAGGATATCTTTTTCCATCGTTCTACGCAGGGTAAGCACTTCTTCAGCCGAAGCATTCCTTTTCTGAAAGGCCTGAAAATAATCTCCGATCATGTTATACGCAGTATAACAGATACTCATACATATCGCAGCCAGGAGCATGGCGATGGCCACCTCCATCATGGTATAAGCTTCAATCTTCTTTGTTTTCATTGTTCAATTTTAAAAGAAACCTGATGTTACCTGCCGGAGTTCCATGGTCGCTTGCCTTAATCTCTAAAAGATCAGTTCCTGATGAAGCTTGTTCGGTTTTAATCAGTTCATAATCTACACTATCGATAACCAGGTGTTCCTGTTCAATTTTTCCACTTTTGATCACCTGAAGCCTAAGCGATTCGAGCTGTTGATTGATCTGAACTTTACGCATCGAAACCCCACCACTCAGCACATTAGAAAAAAGCCCCATGGCAATAGAAAAAACCACCATGATGATCACCATCGCGATTAACACTTCAATCAGTGTTGATCCCGCCAGTTTCTTTCCTTTCAATTTTCCCATCTGAGTATCTTTTTATTTCCCGAAACCCCTGTAAATATGGCCGAAGTGAGGTAAACACGGTTTCTTGCCTTTCTATTTAAGGTTACATCTACCAGAAAATTTTCATACAGTGTTGTTGGCGTTTGCATGATAAAACGGTTACAGGAAACCTTTCCTTCTACCTTTATTTTTTTTTCGAGTTTGATTAACCCGGTTGCATAGATCTCGCCCTTAACCACTGTTTTTTCGCCCAGGCTAATCAAGGTCTGCAATGCCGATCTTTTGGGTTCATAACTGAGGATGATGCCTTCAAAAACAACGTTACTGCCTAAAGTAATCTTTGCCTGATCAACTGTTTTCTCCTTACTGATCAGGGCCAGCACCGATGGGTAACTGAGCGACACATCATTCCCTACGATGATCGAATCACGTGCAAAAAGCTGACAGTTTCCTTTAAAACCATCGGCAATGACAATGCTTTTTGCATAGATGATGGTATTATCAAGTTTTGCATCGGCAGAAATATGTACCGTTGTATCCGAATAGAGTGTAATCTGTCCCGATAGGTTATTGTTTATTTTTGTTAAACGCGACACATCAAATTCTTTTGCAGCAGCGAAAAAAGAAACCTGCTCATCTCCTGCTGTTAATGCCGAAAGTGCTGAGGGATCAAAATCCAGTTTCTCTTCTATCCCAGTAATCCATTTCTTTTCAAGTCCGCCGAGGGTTCTTTTGCTATCCTGTATCTTTCCATAAACCAATTGATCGCCAGAATATGGTCTGCTTTCCACATAAGATTTCCTCATGCCCGCTTTGGGCACTTCTACATCACCTGTGATCCGTGTATCGCCGCTAACCGACAAGGGCCGGTCTTCATCACTCAGGTATACCGCTAAAGCATCATTGGTGGTTTCGAGCCCCATCAAAAAACTGCGCTTAAGTGTATCACTCAGCACAAAACTTTTTACTGTAGCAAGCGTGAAGATGCCCCATTTTTTTTTCGCGATGAGCACACTATCAGTTTGATCGCCGAAAAGATCCAGGCCTTCTAAACTATCGCTTGTGTTTTCATTTCCGGTAAGTACATAGGCAATGCCCGAGTCCATATTCCTGCTTAGCCTGGCCATCCGCATTTCTTTCAGGTAACTCCTGCGATAGTGCGCGGCCAACATGATCAGCGATGCACAGATCACCGCAATCAGGAAAGCTACAATTATAGAGAAATATAATGCCCCGGCCTTTACCATTATTTTTTATTGATCTGTTCCTTTAATGCTTTAATTTCTTTCTGCTGGCTGATCATGTACAGTGTAAGCTCTTCTATCTTTTCAAGCAGTTTTTTATTCATTTTTCCAAGTTCAACACCATTCTCTTCGGCTTCTTTTGCTGATGGAAGGCCTGGCAGGTGTTTATTGACCGAAATGTACCGTTCAAGTTCATCTGGAGTAAGCGGACGGTAATCTGAAGCAAAAACATAATCGGGCCAGCCTGTTGCTTCCACTTTTACTTCCTTAGCCTTGATTTTACCGTTTACAGCGAGTTTTTCCGTTGGATTGGTAATTCCTATACCTATATTTCCATCCGACTGTACCGTAAACCTCGCATCTGCCAATGTTACGCTTCCCGGGCTATCCGTATTTTCCATCGCAATATGAAACTTTCCACGTGCCGACCCTGAAACGCTTTCGTAAATAATGGCGCCTTTTTGATATAATACGGTTTGAGTATAATCGCCAAACCTGATCATCCCATAATTACCTGCAAAGTGAAAATTTGAGCGTAAAGAGATCAGTGGCGTAGTTGTGGTATTTTCTGATGTAAAAATATCAAGATTTCCTATAGGGTTGAGGGTACCAATACCTGTATTTCCACTTCCAGGAAAAGTATTCTGGGCCATACAGATAGCGCTTAGACAAAGAATGCCAGCAACAAGAAATAATTGCAATTTCATCTTTATAAATTTTACTTGTTTAATTTTTTCTCGATATCATCCATTCTCTTGAGCATGCCTTCAATAGCTTTATCCTTCTCGATCAGGTGCAGCGTAAGTTCTTCGATCTTTTGAAGCAAAAGTTTGTTCATTTCTCCCAATTCGATTCCGTTTTGTTTAACTTCTTGTGCAGTGGGTATCCCCGGAAGGTGTTTATTTGCTTTGATGTAACGGTCTAAATCTGCCAGAGAGGAAATCTTATAATCTTTTTGGAATACAAAATCAGGCCAGCCTGTTGCTTCTACTTTAATTTCTTTTGCCCTGATATTGCCATTAACAGCCAAACGCTCTGTACCAAAAACCTCCGTGCCGATACCAACCTTACCATCTGCGCCCACAACCATGTGAACGTAATATTTACTATCCACCCAATTTGTAGTACCGATTAAAAAGCGGTCATCCCCACTCCCATAATCATCACCTATATTTACCCTTAAATCGCTCAAATTATTCGTCCTGTTAAGTCGATAAATCGAGAGCTCATCTGTATTTGAAGTTACTCCATTAAATGTGAGTCTGTTCCCGGCACCTGTTACCGCCCCTGCATCTGCGCCAATAGATAAATCACCATTGATGGTTTGATTTTGTGCTTTCACCACAATTACAGTGATCATAAAAGCGAGCGTTAAATAGATTTTTTTCATAAAATATAGTTTAGTTGATTATTGTCTTTTTTTAAGTTGATCGAGCTGTTTTTGCTGCGCTATGCTTTCTTTTTTAAGCTCGATAACATAAAGTGTTAATTCTTCTATTTTTTTGAGCAATAGTTTGTTCATCTCTCCGAGCGCTACTCCATTTGCCTGTGCTTCTTTTGCAGATGGTATTTCGGGCAAGTGTTTATTGGCTTTGATGTAACTTTCCAATCCGGATAACGTTCCAAAATTGTAACCTTCCTCAAAAACATAATCAGGCCAGTTGGTGGCTTCCACTTTGATTTCGCGGGCACGGATGTTGCCGTTTACTGAAAGTTTTTCGTGTGGCGTGGCTGTGCCAATACCAAAATTGCCATTGGTTAATATTGTAACAGCCTTTGTTTCATTGTTACCAACAGAGAATCCAATGCCATCAAAAGCCCTGATCAATAGATCATTTCCCGTACGTTTAAAGCCAGCAATTATATTGCCTCCTAAATCAGTGTGTTTTAGCCAATAACCATCAATGCTATTATACTTAAGATTTACTTCTCCTGCTACTTCAAGTTTAGAGGCTGGAGTGAGTGTACCCACACCTAAATTGCCCCCAGAGAGCACCATAAAAGTTTGGCCCATATCTCCCCACAATTGTTCTCCGGTAGCCGGATTTCGCTCCCACCATGTTCTGGTATTTACCTGTGGTTGTAAAAAAGAAACATCAACCGCAATGCCATCATGTAATGAAGCAGATAACCAATCGCTGCCAGCATTATTACGGTATAACCATGACTTATGCATCATATTATTTGCTATTGTTGTTCCTCCAACACTCGATATTTCGAATGCATCTCCTTTAGCTGCGCCTAATTGAGCCCGTGCTTGACTTAGAAAACTCCCAATGAGTGTAAGCGCTAATATTATTTTGTTCATTTTACTGTTTTTTAAGTTCGATTTTATTCATTCGTTCAAGCATTTTCTGGAGAACCGCGTCTTGCTGATCCTGTTTTACCCTCAATTGTATATTTTCAGCTTCTACTTTTTTAATTACTTCATTTTTATCGATGAGATAAAGCGTTAATTCTTCTATTTTTTTAAGTAAAAGTTTGTTCATTTCGCCCAATTCTACCCCATTTGCCTGTACTTCTTTAGCGGAAGGAATTTCTGGCAAGTGTTTATTGGCCTTAATGTAGCTTTCCAACGCTTCCAGCGTTTCAACCTTATAGCCTTCTTCAAAAACATAATCTGGCCAGTTGGCAGCTTCTACTTTCACTTCTCTAGCTCTTATTGTACCATTTACCGCTAACTTTTCATTTGGATTTAAGATTCCGATCCCAACATTACCAGAACTTACCCTTAGTCCACCGCCCTTAATATCGACATAGCTGTTTTGGTACTGGTTCCCGGGCTCCAATATTATTCCGGTATCCCAAGACAGCTTTAATTGTTGAAAAGCGGGTGCAACCCAGGTACCGGGGGTGCGATATATACCATAATTTAATGGGTTAGGGTTAAACCAGGTAATTCCATCTGGGGTATCGGCCCCATCGTTTACATTGTTGAAACTAATTTTTGCCGCCGGGTTTAGCGTACCTATGCCAACATTTCCGCCGCTAGTAGGAAATACATTTTGTGCTGAAACTATTCCATAGCATGCGCTTAGGAGCAAAAAAGTGAATAAGTTCTTCATTTTTTATTTATTTGTGGTTTTCTTGATAGTCGCCAGCTCTTTTATCACGTTGTCAATCTGTTCCTGCTGCTTGCGGTTTACTTCTTTTTCGTTTTTAAGCTGTTTGTCTTTTTCAATTAGATGTAAGGTAAGTTCTTCTACCTTTTGCAACAGTTTAATATTCAGCTCTCCCAGGTTTACCCCGTTTTCTACCATTTCCTTCGCAGTTGGTATTTCAGGCAAGTGTTTATTGGTTTTTACAAACTTTTCCAGTTCGGTTAAATCTGGGAGTTTATAATCAGGCTCAAATACAAAATCGGCACCTGCAGTGGTAGAGACTTTAATTTCACGGGCACCAATTTTTCCGGCTACAGTAAGCATATCGGTTGGGCTATTGGTGCCAATACCCAGTTGACCATTAGCGGTTAATACCATCTTTGCAACATTCCAATTGGCGGAGCCATTCTTACTGGTATAGAAATTAATTTTATGATCTTCTGTTGAAACATTTCCTATATATCTAAAATGACCAGCATAAATATTTAAATCATTGCCGTAAGTTCTTATTTGTGCATCATAACTATTCTCTACGCCTAATTCTAAACTCGGATAATTATCTACAGAACCTATTTTTAAACCAACTGTACCATTCGCGGCACCAGCGCCTAATGCAATGCTTAATTTGGCAGATGGATTCAAAGTACCTATGCCTACGTTTCCACTTTCGGGAAATGTATTGGTTGCTTGAGCCAAAACAACAGCATAATTTACGGTGATGAATAATAATAAGATTAGGATTTTTTTCATGGTTTATTTTTTGTTGGTAATTGAATTTTGGCTATTCGGGTGCTCCAGTTTTTTTAATCGTTCTTCGAAAGCGGCCAAAAGCGCTGCCTGCGAGTTTAACTTTTTTTCTAACTGCATGGCATTTTTATCCTTCTCTATTAAATGTAAAGTGAGTTCTTCTATCTTCTGCTGCTGCAATCGCACTACCTCGCCTACAGCAAGGCCGCTGGCAGCTATTTGTTTTGCAGATGGCATTTCTGGAAGATGCCTGTAAACCTTGATATACTGTTCTAGTTTTGGCAAGGAAATTATTTCATAACCTTCATCAAAAACATAATCTGGCCAGTTGGTGGCTTCTACTTTTATTTCGCGTGCTCTGATATTGCCGTTTACAGATAATTTTTCACGAGGTGTTGCAGTTCCAATGCCAACATTATCCATAAAGTAAGTGTTACTGGAAACCAAGAATTCTTCCGTTAAATCGAGAGCAGTCAAATTAGTAGGAGGATCCAATTTGGCAAGAGATGGTTGCCAGTTTCCAGAAACTGAACTAAGTGATAATACCGCTTCCAGCCCGGTATAACTGGGCATTACGGCATAAAACTCCCAAGTAGACTGATTGACTTGGATCACACGGATTGAAGAGATAATTTTCGTTCTACCTGTATTGTAAAAGCTCCCTGAAGCAAAAAAACCATTCGTCTCCGAAGCGCCGTTACTGGTTCTAAAATGGATTTGGCATTCCCCATTTTGGTGATAATTTGCGTTATAACCGCCTCCTGAAACAATCTGGATCGACGCATCTGCTCCTTGTTGCTGTAATGTTAATGTTCCTAGACGGAACCAGCCAAAAAAACCACCAGTATTACCTAAGTTGATATTTTGGGCTTGTACACCCGCAGCCATGCTAAGAACAATTAATAAAAGATATATTTTTTTCATTAGTCTATTTTTTTGTCACAATACCATAACATCTCTTACTTCTTTTGTTTTATCAATAATTGCAGCTGCTGTTTTAGCTCAAGATAACCTTTCTTCAATCCTTCTATCTGGGCTTGCTGCACTTTCATAGCCAATGCTTCTTTTTCAATGGCCTTATCCTTTTCTATTAAATGCAAAGTCAGTTCTTCAATTTTCTCTTGCTGTAACCTAACCATTTCGCCTAGCGCTAAACCATTGGCTTCAATTTCTTTCGATGTAGGCATATCGGGCAAGTGTTTATTGGCTTTGATATAACTTTCCAATCCTTTCAACGTTCCAATATTGTAACCTTCATCAAAAACATAATCCGGCCAGTTAGTGGCTTCTACTTTCACCTCCCTAGCCCTGATATTGCCATTTACAGAGAGTTTTTCTCTCGGCATGCTTGTTCCGATCCCGACATCTCCATTGCCTAATACTCTTAAGAGTTGTTTCTCTTGACTGGCATTATTATAACTATAAAAAGCGAATCCACCTTGAGATCCAGCCCCTTCATTAGCAATAAAATCAGTTTCTCCATGGCCCTGAGTTCTATTCCACCCGATAAGCATTTTTCCTGTGCTTGCTAGGTTTTGATATGCAGCAGGATTTCCGGATATATCAAGGTTCGCATTCTGACCGCCAAATTTTGCAGTGCCTAGAATATCTAGCGTTGCGCTAGGTTCTGTTGTTCCTATCCCCACATTCCCATTATATTGCCAGGTCATGGCATGTTGATCTGGAACATTGCTCTGATTATTTGCTCCGTTCACATATAGATCTAACCTTGAACCCCAATAATAAGGTCCACCATGGGCAATCCTGAACTCGGCTGATTCGTTATAACTATAGTTACCTGTACCAAACCGTGATAACTTTAACGTTGTCTGAGCAGCTGAAACCACGCCCGCTGGCTTGCTGTCTGGACCAACGAATATTTGAAGCGGTGCATCTGGAGTGAGTGTACCAATACCCGCCGCTCCATTTGGAGGAAAAGTATTCTGCGCATAAGCCAAACTGCTGCCAGATAATAAGAAAAAGATTATTAAAAACTTGAAATTCATAACTTATGGTTTTTGTTTATCAGTTTTAGATTTGTACTCAAGAACTTCCACTCTTTCGATAAGCGCATCGATTTTCTGATCCTTTTCGATCAGATGTAAAGTCAGTTCTTCAATTTTCTCCAATAATTTTTTGTTCATCTCCCCCAGTTCAATGCCATTTTTTTCAACTTCTCTGGCAGAAGGTATACCGGGCAGGTGTTTGTTTGTCTTAATATAGCTTTCCAATCCTTTCAACGTTTCAACTTTGTAATCATCGGCAAAAACATAATCTGGCCAGTTCTGTGCATCAACCTTAACCTCTTTTGTACGCATTTTTCCGTTGATAGATAACTTATAATTTCCATCAGGCGTAGCCATGTTGATGGCCATATTGCCATCATAATCACTGGTTAATATAGGTTTGATATTTAGCGGAGTTATTTCAGTAAGGCCAGCAGGAAGCGTTTCGGTAACTGTATTCACTACTAATTTGGTCGCATCCCCACCCAACATACATGATTTAACCGCTATGGCAGTCCAGCTACTGGTAATCAGATAAAAATCCAGGTTACCATTTGAATTGTTATAAGCATGCAGTGAATAACGGTCTGATACACCACCATGAGTCATCTTAGTGATTTTTAACTCGTTTCGGTTCGCGATATAATAAGTGGTTTCTCCCGTTTGGTAAGATTCCCATGCACCGCCCAGGATTTCTACTTTCAATTTTTGAAAATTAGAACCATCGCTAGGGGGTAAACTGCCTAAAAACACGTAAAGTTGGGTCGAGGGGTTGCCTACAACTTCTTTACCATATTGAGCCATTAAAATAAACGGCTGCAATAAAAATAAAACTACAATGAGTTTTTTCATAATTGAGATGGGTTTGATTTAAATGATATTGCCTGCAATCTTTTATGTGATATGCTAACTTATTTCTTCTTTTTTAGCGTTTTGATATAGGCATCCTGAGCCTCAACTTTCTTGCTTAAATCGATGAGATGCAAGGTTAACTCCTCTATCTTTTTTTGCTGTAATTTGAGTATTTCACTTACTGCTATTCCATTCGTTTCAACTTCTTTGGCAGAAGGCATTCCGGGTAGGTGTTTATTTGTTTTAATGTAACTTTCCAACCCTTTTAACGTACCGATATTATAGCCTTCTTCAAAAACATAATCTGGCCAGTTGGCAGATTCTACCTTAACTTCTCTAGCTCTGATCAAACCATTCACCGCCAACTTTTCATTTGGACTAAGGATTCCGATACCAACATTCCCATTGGCTAACACTGTCAATTTTGTTGTTTGTCCGGTTATTATAGAAAACGGATGATTACTGTAGGTCCCTGTTATTCCTCCTGCAGGCGCGCCATAAAAACCACTATCATGAGACCAAAGGCCACTTATTACATTGTCTGTTGATACAAGCGCCTTTGCATGACCACCACCTTTAACACCAATAACCTTATCCCAACCCTCATGATTTTCTGGATAACCGTTACCAAAAGCTACAGATCCGTTTACTTCCATTAAAATTTTCGACCATTGTTGACTAGGATTATCAGTGGTTTTTCTGAAATATAAGTTCTGATCATGAAAACTACCTGCAAACTGCATCGCATAATTGTTTTCTGTATTACTATGCCGAACATCTAATAGATGCCACCAACTACTTGCTCCAGCAGGATAGTTTATTGGGTTAACTGTTTCGAAAAAACCCGATACAGCCCCGGCATTGCCCTGAAGACCGGCATTGTCTCTGGTTTGGGTCTGTGCGATAGAGGCTAGCGGAAAAATGCTAATTAATAGGAGAACCGATAATTTGATGGTATTTTTCATTATTTTAATTTCTTTAAAATTTCCTGAAGGATTTTATCTTGTTGAATCAGCTTTGCCTCGAGCTTTGCTACCTGCCCGTCTTGTGCGGTAAGCTGTTTATCTTTCTCGATTAAATGCAGTGTGAGCTCCTCTATCTTTTTCTGCTGTAATTTTAGCATTTCACTTACTGCTATTCCATTCGTTTCAACTTCACTGGCGGAAGGCATTTCGGGCAAGTGTTTATTCGTTTTAATGTAACTCTCCAATCCTTTTAACGTACCGATATTATAGCCTTCTTCAAAAACATAATCTGGCCAGTTGGTAGATTCTACTTTAATTTCTTTGGCCCGGATGTTGCCGTTTACAGATAACTTTTCACGTGGGGTAAGGGTACCCATCCCAATGTTGCCGATACCATCGATTACAATATCATCGCCATAGAACCACTGTGGACCACTTCCATACTTATTGAACATTCTACGGGTTCCCAAAATCATTTTCCCCGTCGCATTGGTATTATTATCATTACCGGCTACTGTGATAATCCTTCCCTGCCCCCAAGGATTACTTCCATCTGTATTACCTGGTATTACAAATTCGAGAGAGGAACCTTTATCTTCAAATCGCCCTCCCGTTTGGGCTTCAACAATAAGATTACTATTAGTGTTATAATTATTGCCATCGTTAAGATTTGCTCCAGGACTTAAAACACGAACTTTTGTAGGATTATTCAATTGCGTTTGTACCCAATCTTGTGTTGCTACCGTATGCCAGTTACCCCAAGTGCTTTGATATTGCTGACGATAGTATAAGCCATCAGTAAAATAACCGAGTCCGATTTGCCCTATCCAGTTATTGTCATGATCATGCTGCATTTCAATAATATGATACCAATCAGAAGATGTAGGGGCATTCGTTTTGGTTTGGGCGTTAAATATATACATCCCCGGCATGCCCGTTCCTCCCCAGTTTTGATTGGTATTTAAATCGCCGGTGTATTGAGTCGCATTCGTCTTAACACCATTAGCCGTTGTTAGTGGCTCTTGCGCAATTACCACTTTGGACAATACTAGGCCGGTAATCAATAAAAATATTTTCTTTTTCATCATTTTTTAGTTTTTATGAGCTATCTGCTTTTCCTTTCTAGTTTTAGCAAGCGTTCTTCATAGCTTTTATTTATTGTTCGCTGTTCAGCAAGTTGTTTATCTTTTTCAATCAAATACAGCGTGAGTTCTTCTACTTTTTGCAAAAGCTTAATATTAAGATCCCCTAAGTTTACGCCGTTTTCTACCATTACTTTAGCTGTAGGAATTTCGGGCAAATGTTTGTTGGTTTTAACAAATTTTTCCAGTTCGGTTAAATCAGTAAGTTTATAAGCAGGTTCGAATACAAAATCTGCACCTGCAGTGGTAGAAACCTTAATTTCGCGGGCACCAATGTTTCCTGCCACCGTTAGCTTATCTTGTGGGTTGGTAGTGCCTATGCCTACATTTCCATTTGCCAATGCTTTTATCGCAATCGATGCTCCTTTTTCTGTATCCGTTAAAGGTCCGACATAAAGTTCCCATTCGTTTGTCATGGGTAAAAATTTGTTTACGGTTAAATCGTTGCCTGTTGCACTCAACGGTGTAAATGAATCATTAAAATTGATCGATCGTATTTTGATATACACGGTAAGCGGAACGTCTGGCACTCCATAAGTATTTATTGCCCGAATCCTGAACCTTGGGCTGCCATATTGGGAATTACAATCAACAGTAAAATTTTGTTGCAGATCTACATATTTGTTCCTGTTTGAACAGCCGGTTTCTCTCCAGATATTGGGATTGGCATGAGAAATCGCTGCAATATGAGTAGCGGCTGCAGCAATGTTTCCCCTGGTGTAGGTTATTGAGATTTCATAAAAACCTGAAGCGCCAGCTGAAATTGGCTGCACCCCCACAAACTCGATATAATCACCAACGGAAAAACCAGCAGGAAATGTGACGTTGGTTTCATAACCATCAACTACCAAACCGGGAACCGAATTTTTATTTATTTTTTCAATGGCCTGAACGCTGTTGAAAAAAAACATCATTAGGATTAAGATCAAACGATAATTTTTCATCTTCTTTTAGATTTGGTTTTTGGATTATGCTTGTCAATCAATTTTTTCTCCAGTGCTTTAATCTTTTTGTTTTGTGCAATTAAATGAAGTGTAAGTTCTTCCTGGTTTTTAAGGAGTTTTTTAATTAAGTCGCCCAGTTCTACCCCATTGCTTTCTACTTCCGTAGCACTAGGCATTTCTGGAAGATGTTTGTTGGTTTTAATATACTTTTCCAGTTCTCCAAGTGAAGCGATCTGATAATTTTTTTCAAAAACATAATCCGGCCAATTGGTAGATTCTACTTTAACCTCTTTCGCTCTGATATTTCCATTAACTGAAAGTTTTTCGCGGGGGCTAACTGTACCAATGCCGATATCTCCATTGGCTTTTATACTCATTGCTGCCAGTTTGCTGTTGGCCAAACCGATATCGTTATGAACCATAAAGTTGAGGCCAATATTCTTGATCCCCGCATATCCGGCACCTGGATAGCCCCCACAGCAGGTCCATTCAGGTACAGCCTCGATCGAAGCACCAAAATAATTAGATACATTGTCGCGGAAACCGGTAAAACTTATTCCTTTGATTCCGTTGCTGGCTTCATAATTACCAACGGTAATAAATTCATCACCTGAGATATGAAGCTTGCTCACGGGTTGACTGGTCCCCAACCCCAGATTTCCATTCCCCGTCAGATTAAAGACTTCCTGATTTCCGTTTGTCGCCACTCTGAATGAGCCATCATGAAAAAGGCTGAAATATCTTCCCAGATAAGTGCCACCTGTAAAATCATCATCGTAGTTGAGTACCAGTGCGTTGCCTCCCCCATGAACAATGGCCCTCCCCCCTGCGCCTCTTGGTGGAAAAACAAGATTAACATCTGCAGCCCCGTTAAAACTAAAATCAGGAGTTTGGGCAAATGAAGTAAATGAGATCAAAATTATTAGAAGTGCTGAGAGTGTAATTTTTTTCATTCCTTGTTTATTTTATCTTGCGTTTAATTGCATCTAGTTCTTTTTTCAATTCGATAATATAGAGTGTAAGTTCTTCTATTTTCTGCTGTTGCAGACTTAGCATCTCGCTCACTGCAATTCCCTGCGCTTTCAAAGTTTGTGCTGAAGGAATTCCAGGCAGATGACCATTAGCCTTAATTTTTTTTTCTACTTCTGTAAGTGAAGGAAGCTCATATGCCGTTTCAAAAACATAATCCGGCCAGTTAATCGATTCTACTTTGATTTCGCGTGCCCTGATCTTCCCTTCTACGCTGAGCCTTTCGCTCAAGTTTGCTGTTCCTATTCCCACATTGCCATTGGCACCAGAGATTACAAACGAATTGTTAGTTACAAGCGTTCCATCACCGTTATAAACTTGAATATGGAGGTTTTGATCACCACCGCCATTATTGATCTGAAAGGCTTTCCCTGAAGGATCAAATATTGCCCCGGTACCAGATTCCCTATTAAATGCAAGCGTACCGAAATATGGACTTGCACCTGGATTGATGCTTACACCCGTGCTTGAAGATCGAATGGTAAGTGAAGAATTTGGACTTTCTGTACCTATTCCAACATTTCCTCCTCCTTTCAACGTCAAAACTGTTTTAGGACCGTTTTTGTACGCCCCTAGTACCAAATATGGATCAGCAGGATTGCTTACATAATTTAAATGAAATTCATCTTCCGAACCGGTAAGCCCTTCCGAAAAAGATCCTTTAAACAAAATGGTTCCTAAACCTCCGCTTACACTGGGCGCTAGTCTTAACACCGGCCTTTGTCCTTCTATCTGCAATACGGGCCCTCCGAAATAAGCATTTGGATTTGTAGTACCAATACCAACATTTCCTGAAGTTGGAAAAGTATTTTGGGCAAACAGCGTTTTGCCAACAAATAGAGAGAGGATAATAAAGATGTTTTTTAATTTCATAACTTATTTTACTTTGGGTTTCTTGTCTTTTTTAAAAATGGATTTTAACCATTTAGTAATCTTAACCGCTTTACCAGGCTGATAAGCCATCACTTTCCCTTTTTTGTAGCGGATTACCTGGATACTATCGTTACTGATCCGTTTTTCAAGCTTTCCGTTCAGCTGCCCATCTTGATACTTTCCTCTTTCCAACAAAACACCATCCTGATCATACTTTTCGAACCTGCCATTAGCTTTTCCAGAAGAATAGTGTACAATAGAATCTAGTTTTCCGTCTTCGCCCCAGCTTTTCCACTTACCAGATTTTAGGCCCATTTCAAAAAGGCCCTGGGTTTTAAGCCCTTTGGTATCGTAAAACTCATTGTATACCCCATCAAGCAATTTACCGCTATAACCACCTTGAGTATATCGGATCTGATTGCCACTAAACCAGGCATATTTCCGGTCTGATTTGACATTGCCCGAACCGATTTCTGGTTTTTGCACATAAAAAACGGCTTTGTAATGGTCGTAGTTAACCGTATGGGTATAGTTATCGACATTAAAATAAGATTTTATGCGTTGTGCATCTGCCTGAAAAAACAGCAGGCACAGCTGGAGTATGGTGATATATATGAACTTCATTATTTTATTGATAAAAATTTTGTCGCATTCTGGTATTCGACTTTTATTGAGTCGCCAACCCTTTTTATAAATTTTAAGCCACTGGCACGTTCCCCTTCACTTAGCATTACCTCTTTACCATTTATACTAATTATGGCTACATGTCTTTTTTCTGCACGATTAAAAATCTGTCCACTGTAAATAATTCCCGACCAGTTTACCTGTGGCTTTATTGGAGCAGCCATTGGCACAAAAGCCTGAACGGAAGACACTGGAACATTCACCGGCTCCTCCGAAAATCCTGAAGCAAAAGGATCACTATACCCCATTTCAAGTACCACTACATCTTTTGCGTGATCAATCATATTAAAATAAGGTTCACGAGCTGTACGGGTATTAACCTTTGCAGAATCTTCAGTTGCCATGCCCGTAAACACCCTATAAAAAATTATGCCCCATACCCCTGCAACACAGCAGATCAACAGATAGGTCATTTTCTTGCTTTTCATGGCTATTGGATAATAAAAGTTCTGATCTCACTATAGGTCCCTGCATTTCCGGCCTTGTCAAAAGCCCTTATCCGCCAGGCAATTGTTTCGCCAACTTCTCCAGCATCAAAAATATGCTCTGTGGAAGTTACTGTTTGAGGGTAGCTCTTATTATAAGCGGTTTGTTCATCGCTTTTATATACAGAAACCTCATAGCGCTCTGCATCGGCAATCCTATTCCACACTAATCTTACTGGTCTTGATACCGTTTGTTTGTTCAACGGCGTACTAAGGATTACCCGTTCTGGTCCTGTAGCATCGTAACTGAGGGTTCTTACCGTACTCCATTTTGAGTTCTCAGTCGCGTTTTCTGCCCGCACACGAAATTGATAGGTACCTTCCTGAGTAAGGGTTTGCAAAAAGCCTAAATTAGTCGTAGTGATGTTCAGTGTCATATTCTTTTCATCCAGAAAATTATTATTATCCACCTGCAGGCGATAAACAGATGCACCGAAAAGTTTAAGCCACTCATACCGAATTTCAGGTTTCGAAAAATAAAGACCACTTGACGGAACGGTGAGTTGAACACTTTGGTCGGTAAGGCTTGACTGAAAAATTTCCAGCGACCGGGTGCTGTAATTGCTCACACTACTGCCGTTCTCTCCCCTTATGCGCCATTCGTATTTACCGGGATCCATGGTGTATACAAATTTTTCGGTTGTGATCAAGGTATCCAGAACCAGCTTACTTACACTATCAAATTTGGGCGACACGACTTGTAACCTGTAAAAAAGTGCGTCGGCCATTGGGTTCCACCAGAAGGTCTGCTGATAGCTATTGGTTTCCAATCTGTTTGCCGGAGCCAAAATCTCTATTTTTCGGTTTTCTATGGAAGGTTCGATAAACTCACTACATCCTGCCAAAAGGAACAATATGCTCCCCATCAAAACGTTAATATTCTTCTTCATATTTATAACTGTATACTAAATTCGCCTAATGCCTGTATCTTAAACAGCACTGCCCCAAAGGTAATCAACGCTGAGGCTAACCTGGAATAAGAGAAGATCTGTATTTCAGATTTTTTTCTAATCATTTTCTGCGCCTTTTTTTCAAAAAAAGCTTTTCGGTAAGTGTTTCCTATCAGTAATTTATTGCACTCATCACCGTTAAGTATAACCATGTTCCCTTCTATTGAAGTGATTTTTTCGTCGTTAATAATAAAGGATTTATGTATCCTGCTAAAACAACTGGCCGATAAACTATCTTCCATTTCTTTCATCGAGTTGTGGCATGAGAAACGTTGATCATTTTCCATATAAAGTACCACATAATTCTGCATCGCTTGTATATAGATCAGCTGATCACATTTGATCAGGAATTCTTTCAGGCCTTTAGAATCTGCTTTGATAAAAAACGAATCTACTACATGTTGCTTCTTTGGGATGTTTACAGATTGGGCCAGCTGTGTAAGGTGATCGAATTTATTAATACTTTTCGCAAAGCGGCTAAAAGTAACTGGTCTGACAAGATAATCAAAGGCTGCATGTTCAAAGGCCTCGAAAGCCTTCTGGGTATCTTCTGAAACTAAAACAATTGAAGAAAACTGTTTGATCCGCTCTAACCAGTTGCCGTTGCCCCCCAATAGGGCAACATCAACAAAAACAATATCTGGCCTGATGGAATAGACTGCATCAAAACTTTCTGGCCGTTGCACTGAATACCCTTTCAATTGGGTAAGCGGATAATCGCTTATGTAAATGCAGAGCGACTCTACGGTGTACAGTTCACCGATTACGTAACAGCTAATCATAGCGCATTAAGTTAAATATAATATTGCTGCCTCATTTCAGGGCATTAAAAAGATACTACTATTGATTACAGCACAAATAGAAACCGACTGGTTTGTTTATGGAACTGGGATGATAAATAGCTGCATTGCAGAATAAAATGAGAGGAGCATTAATGGTAGACGAGTACATATTGTTCGGGGTTTTTATCTGTGTAATATCCCTAAAAATAAATAAACTTCAAAAACAAAACACAAAAAAAACTAATATCGGCCAAATTATTTGTATTTGAACAAATACAACTGAAAAGTTAGTTCTTTTTCAAAAATTAAGGCTACAATAACAAATGAAGAAGTAATTATAGAACTACAAAAACAATCTAATAAATTATTAATATCTGCGTAAAAACCTTTTAAACCAGAAAATCTTTGTGTTTTCAATAGTCTTTCGGTTACAGGTAACAGTTTTCCAAACTAAAATCCGAAGTTATAAATACAGTTCTGAACCAGAACTTATGGAACATTTAAAGCTAGACTCTCAAACTTGGACTCCTAAAGAAATAACAAAGCCCAACATTTCTGCCAGGCTTTGGATATTATATTGATACGAGCGACACGCTCGCACCAGCATGGGGACTTACGGAACATTAAAGCCAGACTTCTCAAACTTGGACTCCTAAAGAACTAACAAAACCCAACATTTATGATGGGCTTTGGAGATTATATTGATACGAGCGACACGCTTGCACCAGCGTGGGCAAGGCTCCAAGATTACCCAACTCGCCAAACTACATTCCAGGACCTATGGAGCCATTAAAGCCAGGCTAATCAAACTAGAACTCCTACAGAAATAACAAAGCCCAGCAATTTTACATTGCCAGGCTTGATGCTTTAATACTCTGTAATAGCAGGTAAGTATATGCAAAAATAAATAAATAACACACATAGTACAGCTATATTCACTATTAAGAACAGTTGTTTCTTGATAAGCACTTGCTTCTTGTATAACAAAAACAAGATTAGCGCATGCGCGAAAACAAAGAATAAAGATACCCACGTTAAATATTTTACACTGCTCTCTCCACTACCGAATAAGAAGAACTGTACAAAAGTCCCTAAAATCTGAAGTAGAAAGTAAAGGCCAATATTTAATATAAATACTATTGCGTATAGAATTGCTTTTTTCATCTTAATTAACGATTACTTTAATACCATATCCTTGCATCTGTTTAACAAAGTCGTTTATCAGCTTTTTATCATCACCTTTACTTTTCTGGAATGCCTTTAAGAAAACGCCAACTTCACGATTAAACGTCATGTTTTTATGAGACAGTCCAAGATTTCCCCAGGCGGTATTCGTGATTATATTGATACGAGCGACACGCTCGCACCAGCGTGGGTTAAGGGGGCGTCAAAGCTAGATTAATCAAACACCTACAGAAATAACAAAGCCCAACATTTCTGCTAGGCTTTGGATATTATACTGAGGACATTTAATTTATCTATTTTGAATAACCAATTTAGAAACATATTCTTGTGGTAAATATTTCTTTATATTATTTTGTTCATCTCCAGATTGCATAAACTCAGCTAAAAAAATCCCTTTATTGTCAGCTTTAAACCCAATTATATCAAGAGGAAAGTCATAATCATTTGCTGAATATTTACCCCAAAGCCCTCCTTCTCCGAATACAAAATATTCTTTGTGTATAGACTCTAATAGAGTTGAAGATACAAAATTCCCACTATTGAGTTCTTGCCAACTAATATCTGCAGGAAATTTCATTCTAAATGTAGGCTCTTCTAAACTTCCTCCAAAATCGTTTTCTACAATAAAGAGAAAATTATCTCCTAACTGAAGAATACATTTCTGCAATTTGATGAAATCTTCTTCAACAAATAGACAACCACCCTCCAGAACTAACAAATCAAATTCTTCAGAAAAAACTAGATTTGGTAACCCTATTTTTTGATTATCAAAAATTTTTTCAAAAATTGGTTCCGATACACTTTGGTATTCTTCACTTGAAAGCCAGTACTTAGCAAGATACTCTTCGCCTTTCTTTAAATCGCCCCATTCGGAACGAGAGATTGATCTAGAATACATGTCATAGCCTTTTAATGAGTATCTATTAATTAGATCCTGATATTCTTTCATTTGTTAATTCTGATTTTAAAAATTTCTCCACCTTTATTTATATCCAAAGTATATTGCCCAGTTTTTGTAGAATAGTGATTAAATAAAGTAGTACCATTAGGCATTTCTACAGCCCCACTCGGTAACTGTTTACCCCCTTTTGTGAGAGTTTTAAATATAGCCTCACCATCACCTTTAATAAATCCTTGCATAGCTCCTTTTTTTGTTGTAGAAAGTGCGACATTTTCTAAAAGTCCGTCTATATTATTAAATAGTTTTCCGACTAACTGCCCGCCTTCTTTCTGAACTATCTCTCTCAACACAGGCCCAGCAGTTTCTACTACTTTACCTACAACTTTTCCGCCAGCCACGTCTAATATTCCCATTCCAACTCCGGCTACAATAGCAGTATTATCTCTTTCTACTGCTCCTTTTGAAACTTTCATTACCGAGCCTAAACCTGGAACGATATTTCCTTTTTCGAGATTGTCTTCTACTTTTTTATTGTTGGCAGTTATCCTGCTAAGTCTTTCCTGTCCCTCTGCTTTCTCTATTACCTCGTCTTTTGATTTTGGCTGTGAGGTACTAATTCCCAAGAAATCCATAGCTCTTCTTAACCAGCTAGGAGGATCATCCGCATACATTCCATCGACATCAATGAAACGAATCGGATTATTCAGTGCATAACTATACGAACTATTTCTCCTTGAGATTTCACTAAGTGGATCTATTGTATTAAAACGTCCAGTCTCCGGATCGTAGAACCTTGCTCCGTAATCCAGCTGCCCACCAAGCTCATCCTGAGCCTCTTTTCCATTGTAAAGATATTTATTATTTCCGGATGTTAAACCGTTGCGTTTACCGAATGGATAATAATTGTCAACCTGCAATGGCCTGATCAGCCCGTTGTAGATATCAAAGGTATAACGCACATTGCCCAGGTGGTCGGAAAGGTTATAGTGATAACTGTAACTGTTGTCTCCATTCCGCTGTGCTATCCCTTCCTCAGTATGGATAATATCAATATTGCTTCCATTATACTCGATCCCATCGATATATTCCCTCGATGTAGTCAAGCCATTCTCCGTTACTACCTTTCTTAGCTTGCTGCCTCCGGCATCATAAACATAGCTCAGTACCTTACCGTTTCCGCTTGCTCCAGAAGGCAGGTTCAACAGGTTGTAGCTCAGCTGCATCCCCGTCCTACCATCAACAGTGGCATTTCCATTCGCATCATAGGAATATTGCCCTGCAACATTATCTACCCTGTCCAGCCTGTTCCCGTTATAATAATACCGGTTCATCACACCGCCGTTCCTGCCCAGCTCGTTGATGTTGCCCATATTGTCGTAGTTCAGTATTTCACTCATGTAAATACCGGTGCTGGTCCCACTCTCCAGCCTGTTGAGCCTGTCATAACCATAGCTGAACACATTAGGCGAGATGGAGGGCGAGGCATTCTGCGACCAGAACTGCCTGCTGATGTTTCCATTCCACTGGTTGCCGCCGTTCTCCTGATAATCCAGCTGGATACTGAACTCGTTACTGATACTGCTCTTCATCCAGCCACGCTCGTTATAGGCAAAAATAGTCGCCTGGGTACCGTTATGCAGGCTCTTTCTGTTCAACTGACCGATCTCGTTATATTCAAGATCGCTCAATACCACCTCTTCCTGATTGTTGATCTTCTCGAAAGTAGCCAGTTTACGGCCCATGTGATCGTATTCGTAACGGCTGGCAATGATGGTTTCTACCGTGCCTACCTTGTGGGTACGTTTGCTTGCTTCCAGGCTGCCATCAAAATTCCATTTATTGTCTACCACATCGGTGCCGTTCAGGTGGTTGGTACTTTTGCGCTGCACCACGCGGCCATCCAGATCATAATAGTTTACCGTAAGCAGCATTGTTCCGGTACCCAGGTTCTTCACCTTCGTTCCTGTCAGCAGGCCTTTCGTGCGCGCGGCAGGAGCCTGTTCACCCGAAGGCGGGCCAAAGCTGTCCGCAAAACCGTAGTCATCGTAATAATTTACCGTCAGCAAATCGCCACCACTCTGGGGAAAGGACTTTGAATCATAATCAGTACCGTTGCGGGTCTCCCATAGCGATATGGAAACATCCCCATTGGCAATCAGTTGTGCCTGGTTGTCCAGCCCGGTCTGAAGGGCATCCTTCGCTCCACGCTGGGGAACCGATCCGTTGTCAATAGTAGTGCCCGCCTGTGCGTAAAGCCCGGTAGCTACTACCCTGCCGAAAGCATCATATTTAGTGAAATTCCATTCTTGTGGACTTTTACCCCGCTGTACGGCATCCTGGCTCAGCACCACCTGATCCAGCTTATTGTATACCATAAACTCCCAGCCTTTGCCAGGGATCTTTTTCTCCACAAGCCTTTTACGCCCGTCGTAACGGTAACCGTAAATAAACTGATCGAAAACGGTTTGGGTTTCATCAAAGCTGTTTAGCACGGCCTGTCCGTTCTCGTTTACCGCTGGGGGCATTACATAACGCAGGTTGCCGAGGTCATCATAAACATAATAAGTAGATAGGCTTTTGGCATCTGTTTCCCAGATCCGTTTCAGCACCACACGTCCTTCAAAATCCTTAAATTCTTCTGTAGTGCCCGCTTTCAGGTCGCCTGGCACCCAGTTTTCGTCCTTACTGATGGTTTTGTAGAGTTTGCCTGGCCCGTAAACCGTTGCTGCTGCGCCGTTACCTGCACCATTGATTATCCAAAGCTTCACCTCGTTTTCAAGGTTCGTGCCATACTCCGCCTTTATGGTATGCCCACCGCTGATCTGCCAGTCTTCACCAGGAGCGCCCTGCTGCTGTACACGGTTCAGAGGCGAAGCCTCGAAAACCGTTTCTGCAAAGGGATAATCCGTAGCTTTTATCCCGGCTACTGTTGGCAAATGGAAAAAGTTGAATTGATCTGCGATTGCTGCATCACGAAAGCTTCCTGTAGTGCCAGTCTGTGCTGCATAAGGTTGATATTTGAATTTTTCGCGGCCAAAGGCATCGTAGGCAATAGGCTGTACAATATCCTTAAAACCCGGGCTGCCCTGTACCTGAACGGTCTGCAGGGGTCTCCCAAGGCCATCGAAATACTGGATCGTTTCATTTACCTCACAGATGCTGCGACCTGAAAGATTGTTCGGATCCATGCCCGGCTGTTTGAATATCCTCGTACTGATGTAGTTCTGGCTACTGCTCGCCACAGATACAAAGGGCACGCAATTTACATAGCTCAGCCCTGTGGTAAAAATACGCACATTGCCGGTTGCATGGAAACCGTCGGTCAACGTTACACTCAACGGCGCACTGATTTCGCTTTCCCCATTATAAACCGATACGACCTTTTGGGCATAAGAGCGGCTGCAGAATAGCAATAGTATTACCGCAGCATAAAAATATTTTAGATGTTGTTTCATAGAGGCGTTAGTTTTTATACTGGTAGTCTGTTTGTTTTAAAATATTCCCGTTTTGATCTTTAACCGTTTTTAAACGCTGAAAGGCATCGTACTCGTAATAAGTGGTCATGCCTTTGGCATCGGTGCTACTGGTCATCCCAACTAAAGGTTTGTAGGTATAGCTGGTGATCTGGGCATCCTTTAATAAAGCCGAGTTCCTTAATGTACCAATCAAGGTATTTACCTCAGCATCGGTAGGATTGGAGGCAGAAAAATTACTGACCGAAACTGATCCCCCCAGTATCGATTCGATGGTAGCATAATCGGCATTTCTGATCTCGGCTATAAGATGTTGGTTATAATAGCCATATAAATAAACTGTGCGCGATCCATACTCCGGAGCTGCTGCTAATAAATGCCCTGTATTGTTGTATCCATAAAATCTAAAACGGGGTTCTACACTTCCTGCGCCATTTTGGGTGGTGATATATTCGGGTTGGATAATTTGATTATCGTTATACCAATCTTTATAATTGGTTACTGTAATTTCCTGACTTATATTTTTTATAACTTTTTGTTCTATAGCAGGGCTGATATTGTTTTTGGCTACCATTTTAGCAAATACACCGGTCAAATCACGTCCCAAATCAACCATTTCGTTAGGATATAAAACATATTTTTTTTCCAGGTTTCCTTTACTATCAGATTTTTCAGTTCTGGTTACCTGTAAATGAAAAGGATTATCATAATACTGCTGAGTTGTTGTGCTGACAGGGTTTTGTCCGTTTAAATCGTACACCGTTTCTATACTCGATTTAGATTGAACCCAACCCGTATTGACTTCATAAAAAGTATAAGCAAAATCGGGTGAGAAACCGCTTTCTGGCAAATTATAATAATAATTACCTACACCACAGGAATAATCAACAGTCCGCATTTTTTTTACCCGCATGGCTTGCAAACTATTATAACGATTGGAAGTATTCAAATCATTAAATTCATACGTATTTTCAAGCTCAGATACTTTTGCAAAAGAGTCATCGACATTTCTTTTAAATGTCTTTTTTTTCAGTAAAAGGCCACGTTTATAATCATTACTATTTAACGGGGTAGACCTATCTAAAATGAGGGTATTATTCCAGTAAGCATGATCGATATTAATCTGATTAATTATGTCTTGAACGAATGAATATTCGTATGCTGTATAGCCGTTTTTAACACCATCAGCAGAAACATTCGTTTCATTTACATTGGTATAACCCACCGGCGAACCTTGGGTAAAAGCCAAAATGGTTTGCCCTGAGCTAATGGCTTCCTTATATTTTATAAACAAGGTACGGCAAGGGTAAGGATTTCCCCATGTATCCTGGTCTCTATAAATTTCACTCATTTTCCAGATATCTTCTCCATACTCGTGAGCATATTTAGGGTATAACAATAACTTACCTGGGACATAAGTATATTGATTGCGGTCGGCAACCTGCCCGTTAACAAAACCGGTTATCTGTTTTATCCTTAAACCACCGGCCATTGGATTGGTAACCGAGGGGCCTGAAGATCCGTAGGTCTGATAGTTTAAAATTGCCTTGATGCTTGGGAGCGCCGGGCTGGAGCAATTATTTCTGCTGCACACCAGATCGGTAACAATCCTATAATCCCCTACAGGCAAAGTCAGTATCTGATTGATATCAAAATCAACTGCACCATTTGGTTTTGGCTGTGGATTACCTGGAAAATTATCAAAAGCATCCCAGTAATAGATCTGCTGATAAGCTTGATTAACCAGCCTTTCAATTCGGATAGACGGCAACCAACCATCAATTTTTCTTGCGGGCAACATATAATCCCTAAACTCCAGTTTTATGCTTGCGGTGTTCTGGGCAAACGGAATGTTAAATGTTTGGCTACGGGGGATCGCGCCGGACTGGGGATCATTGGCCATAGCCACACTTGTTGTGGAGATAACCGGACCGGATGGATTTCCGCCTCCAGGCACATCTGCACCATCGTAACGATGAGCTTCATATTCAAATTCGGTGTACCCACCTGTAGGATAGTGTATGCGTTTTAAGACCCCGCACTGCATAAATGACTCTTCAGGCTCCCTATTCGCATTTAACAAAGAATTATTAAACTCTGGCAAAGGAGGCAGCAAATGTGTATTGGTTCGGGCCCCATTGTAATACCCCCAATGGTCTTGAGCAGTTGAGTACATCTCAGGCAATTCGTTCGCCCTGTTATATTCAAAAACATGACTTGACAATCTTACATTATTGGAACCATAATCAGCTAAGCTATCTAAAAAGAAACGCTGGTTTATAGCAGAATAAAAAAACCTGGTTTCTTTAATTTTTCCTCCAATTTTATCATTAACAACTATCGAAGTTAAATTTTTTCCGGTAATATCAGTACGGTTAAGCGGCGCATCAAACACCATTTCACCACTGCTCCATCTGATTTTTTTAAGAACCGATTTTCCACTGTTTACAATAGAGGTTACATTGGAGGCCTCAGATAACGGGACTCCATTATGCAATATGATACCCATATTTAATTGTGTTTCTTCAATCTTATTGGCATTTAGCGTAAAATAATCCAAATCACCGGTTTTATAAGAATAGGTATTTCCGCTGAAATATTGTTCAAACTTGTCGACATAATCGAAATATACCACATCGGCATTGTTTTTTAGTACAATCTTTGTCAGATACCAGGCTGAAAGGTTCTCTGTAGTTTGCCTTGGGATTCCATCCGGTAGTGTTTTAGTCACCTCATTACCGTTACCGGCATAATCAAATGATCCAAAATAAAAAACATTACCCTCCTCGTCTGCTATTTCCCAGTGCTTATCAATCGATGAAAACGAGTTGGTAAGCGGAGATACTAAAAGTTTTAATGAATTAACCGGTATGGCCTGAAAATTACCCTGCTTATCAAAATAGAACTTACCGGAACGGCCCGCAAAATTATAATAGAAAATATCGGGTTCAGTATCGATAAGACCCTCAGAAGCCTTTCTTAAAGCCACATAATCGTTTGGGTCATTTAGATTATAACTTGATTGTAGGAATTCATTTCTTCTGTTTTTAGACAAAAAACCATTCGGGCCGTCATCAGCCAGTCCAACTATACTCCTGGTAATCGCCCCACCTGCATTCAATGCCCATCCTGTCCCTACCCAGGATGGTACTTCATCAACCTTAATGCCCCCACTGTGGTAGGACAGCTGAACAGGAAGCGCAAAACTGCCGATTTTGAGCTGATAAATCGGGATTTCGATATTGGCTAGCCCCGTATATAGGGAAACAGGCCATTCACCAAATTTACCCAGCGAATAAGCTTCGGAAGAAACCGGAGCAACATTGGGCAGGATTCCATTTGCAAAATTATTTGGGTTAAACTGTCCAAAACCGATATTTGAGCTGAGTACAAGCACTAAAAGCATTAGGGCGCGTGCCCAGGTAGAGTTAAATAAGTATTTCATTTAGTTTGTGATATTGTTTCATAAAAAGAATCAGCATTTTTCCCTGCTGAAAGGGGATAAATAAAATCTGCTGTGACCTGTTAAAGGTCGCTGCCCGGGATTCGGTTTAATCGGATTGACACTTGGTGTCAGCAACGTTTTTGACACCCGCGATTACGGAGTATGCACCAGGCCATGTTTTTTCACTTTAATTGTTTTTTTGTTTCATCAATAGTTGCAGCTGTTCTTTTAACTCAACATATCCTTTTTCCAAACCATCTATATTTACCTGCTGCCTTTTGTTTACTTCTTTTTCGTTTTTAAGCTGTTTATCCTTTTCAATCAGATGCAAGGTGAGTTCTTCCACCTTTTGCAACAGTTTAATGTTCAGCTCACCCAGATTTACGCCATTTTCTACCATTTGCCTAGCCGTTGGAATTTCAGGCAGGTGTTTGTTGGTTTTTACAAATTTTTCGAGTTCTGCCAACGCTGGGAGTTTATAAGCAGGCTCAAACACAAAATCAGCACCTGCAGTGGTAGAGACCTTAATTTCACGGGCACCGATGTTTCCCGCTACGGTAAGCTTTTCTTGTGGGTTAGTGGTGCCAATGCCTACATTACCTAGGGCAGACCCATCAGTTTTAGTGGCCAGTACGGTATTTCCGTTTAGTGATTTAATCACATCCAGATCCCCACCATCGGCATTGTTACCCACGCCAAAACCATGCTGATATACACCCCGAAGTGCCCAGTTTTGTGCCCCTGTAATTCCTGAAAAACCTAATGAGACAATACCAGCCACATTTTTATTGGGGAAATTAGCTTGATCCAGAATAGCCCTAATGTTTCCATTTACCACAAGCCTATCATTTGCGGCGGCTGTGCCAATACCCACATTGCCCATCAAAAAGCTGGCTCCGCCGAAATCTGCCGCAAGAGAAACATTAGGCGTTTGTGGAGTAGCCCATGCCGAAAAATTAAGGGAGGTACCGCTACCACTGATGCGGGTAGCACTATAGCTAGACCACCACATCATACTACCATCATGCCTCGTGCCCCCATCACCGTCGCTTCCGATTACGACATCAGCTGCATAAGGATTAGCTGCATCAATAAGATTGTTTCCTGTAGTTAGTACTTTAGTTTGCGCAGAAGCAACACTGGCTGAACACAGCAAGATTGAGAACACTAAAATTTTCATGTGATTTGATTGGTTTTAGATTAAAATTTAAAAGGGTATTGGTTTTCAGACCTCTAACAGCTACTGCTAAATTATTTCGTCTTTTTATTCAGGGTTTTGACGTACACATCCTGAGTTTTAACTTTCTTACTTAAGCTAATCAGGCATGGGTTATCCAGCTTTGTGAAAATGCCGATAATAATTGAAAGTATGAGTAACCTGACGAGGGAGCATTGAATAATTCATGTTAGTTTAGATTTGGATGGAACAGAGGCATGTGGTCAATCAGTAAAATGGCACAAAAGCAAATTAATCCGCATTTATTGGACAAAATAAGCCATCTGTACTTTTATTGGCCAAACTGGTTGAGCAATTAATTAAAAAGATTCAGAAATATTATCCTGTTTAGAAGTTGCTGAGAGGAAATAAAACTGGAATGGGCAGAGAAAGTTCTGAGAGACATATCTATTCTTGTTTAATATTTTTAGATGGCACGAAATACCATTTTTGAAAAAACAAAAGCAAAAAAATTACACGAACATATCAGTTTTTGTGACCAAACTTATTATGATTTATATTGAATGTTATCTAGAAAAAATATCAGCATATATAACTTACCTAAAAACAATGCCTTCACCACACTATCTGTAGTTTGCCTACTTATAGATGGAGATAAAATTTGTTGTCCTATAAAAAATTGATGAACAGAATATGGTCAATTAATTAGTCCTTCCTTAAAAAGTAACTAAATGCAAAGTAATATAGAATTTTGCTGTGTCGTAAGTGCCATAGTAAGCAGAATCAGCTGTAAAAAGAGTTTATATTAGACACCCTGTAATTGGCTTCCCTTTACGTCAAGCTTGTAATGATATATCGATCACACCCACATCTTCACCTTATATCCTTAAATTTCCTTCTCCTTATAAATAGTATACTATCTTAACTAATTAAAAACATCCCTCAACCACTCAACAGCTAAGAGGATACAATGAAAAAATTTCAGTCCCGTGAACTGAAAAAAGTTCAGAAAAAATGAAAATTTTTCAGTTTGACCACCATAATCGCTTTATTTTCACCGTTGGCATAACGGTTGATTAATCAAAATTGGACCATCAGCGTCCAGAGAAAATTAATTGATTTATAGTCCATTTATTATTAAAAGTTTTAAAGGAGAAAACACTATGACATTGGTTAAATTCAATCCAGAAAAAAAGAACAGTTCATTATTGCCAGGCTTTAATGACATCTTTGAATCAGTACTTGGCGACACTTTTTTTACCGACCGTCGTTTAAGCAACGTTCCGGCTGTAAATATCTCGGAGTCAGCGGATCACTATCACATTGAGCTTGCTGCACCCGGACTTAAAAAAGATGATTTCCGCGTTTCGGTAGAAAGGGATATGCTCACAATCTCAACTGAAACAAAAAACGAAAACCTCAGCGAAGGAAGAACCTATAACAGAAAAGAGTATAGTTATTCAGCCTTCACAAGATCTTTCACACTTCCGGAAAGTGCTGACATTGAAAAGATCAGTGCAAGCTATAACGATGGAATTCTGAAACTTGAACTTCCTAAAAAAGAGGAAGCCAAAGTGGTCGCTAAACAGATCGAAATCCAATAAAAAAAATGCCGCCTATGCGGCATTTTTTTTACCATAACCTCGAATCAACAGGTTTTAGAAAGAATAATACAATTCGTAAGAATAAAAGGTACATCTGCCGACTTTCATCCTAAAAGCGTTATTCAGGATTAATTAATGGTAAACAGAAATAAAAAACCGAGCCTTTTGTTAACTGGCTTTCTGCCCATATCTTTCCGCCATGTCTCTGTATAATTTCGGCAGATAGATAAAGTCCTATTCCAAAACCGGCAACAGTACTCATCCGATTGTTTTCTACCCGGTAAAACCGTTCGAATAGTTTTGGGATATCGTTTTCATCTATTCCCATCCCATGATCCTTTATGCGGAATACGGCTGTACCGTTCTCCAGATAACTGTCAATAATTATTTCACTATCGGCCGGCGAATATTTCACCGCATTGCTGATCAGATTATTGACCACATGCCCGAGCTTGTCTCTGTCTGCGTTCACAAAAAAACCAGGCTGGAATGTGTACTTTATATTATGGTTGTTTACGGTTGCAATATATTCTTCTACCACTTCCTTAAGCAGAACAGACATTTCTATGGGTTGAAAATCCATCAGCATTTTTCCCGATTCCAAACGCGAGAGGTTGAGAAAACCATTGATCATACCAGTCATTTTATTGATCTGACGCTCAGCGCCCTGGAGAGCCTTATCTGCAAAGCCGTTCATTGTACCCCTGGCTTTCAGCTGCATCACCTGAATATAACCTTTCATGGAAGTAAGCGGTGTCTTGAGTTCGTGACTAACCATTGCAATAAAATCGTTCTTCCGTTGTTCATCCCTTTTCTGATCTGTCACGTCCATCAAAACAGCATAAAAGCTATCAAAATCGCCATAGCTACCTTTTTTTAACTTACCTACGATCCTCATCCAACGGTTCTCACCAGAAATAAGATGTTTGATCGGATAGGTATAATCCAGGGGCTTCCCAAGATTGATGCAGTCGTGAAGAACCCCTTGAAGCGCTGATAGGTATTCGGTACCAACACTGCTCAGCACCATTGTCCAGCTCACCTCTCCCTCCAAGGGCAGACCACAGAGTTTCCTGAACCGCTCTGATACTTCAACCCGTCCTGTTTTGATATCCAGGTTACAACTGCCCAGCTCAGCGGCATCGAAGGCCGACTGTAGGTTATCTTCACTCTCCCTTAGCGCATCGAGTGCATCTTTAAGCTGAGCATTCACTTCTTGCTGAAGATCATTGACTGCTGCGAGTTTTTCATTGATGGTCTCAAGCTCCTGCGTTCTTAGCCTGACTGTATTTTCAAGATTTTCATTGAGTTCATCTGCATTTTTTCTTGCTGCTTCAAGCTCCCTGTTCCTGGTTTCCAAAAGCAACTGGTTTTTCTTCAGCTCGCTTAGGTCGGTAATAATGACGCTTAGTGAAGTGCCTTCATCAAGGTTAAGTGCCTTTAGAGAGAGCTGAACCGCCAAGGAAGTGCCCGAACTGTTGATGATATCGACTTCAGCCTTGGTGTCTACTTCCCAAGCTCCATCGATTGTCTCTCGAACAAAGGCCTGATCTTCCGTTGAAAAAAATGCCAAAAAGTTCAGACCGATAACTTTTTCTAAAGGTAGCCCCAAAAGCCTGGCGAGTTGTGAGTTACAATACAATACCCTGTATGATCCATCGAGGGTAAGTGCGCTTTCGGTCATCTGTTCGATAAAGATCCGGTAGGTATGATCAGCGCTCTTAAGTGTAAAAAGCTGATGACCATCCTGACCATTTACAATCAGGGCATCAACTTCTCCAGAGCGGATTGCATGGATAATGTCGTTGGCCTCCTCGAGCTGGATACGAAGTTCTTCATAGGCCCGCTCGAGCCTGATATGTTCACTTGACTTCTGCATAACTTAATAACTGATACCCAAACCTTTCAATACTTTCGCACGGTCAGAGCAGTCACCGATCAGCTTTCTGATCGGAACTGGCGATTTTTTGATCAACATCGGGATGGCTGTCACATCTTCCTGCTGCACCAACAAGGGCTGCTGATGTGCATCAATGATTTCCAGCTCATACCTGCCAGCAATAAATTCCTCGCATATTGCGCGGATGTTGACAACTGCCCTTGCGGAAACTGGTGATGCACCTGCAATGAAAAGCCTAAGCGAAAAAAAATCGTCGCTTTGGGTACTGTCTGGATGATCGGGGTTTCCTATCGGCATAACTAATTGTTAATCTTTGTACGTATGTCCAGTCCCACCAGAACCTTTTCCTCATTTGAAAGGTCACCTATAATTTTGCGGACCGGTTCAGGCACTTTTTTCACCAGTGTCGGAATGGCAAATATCTGATCACCTTCAGCCAGCTGTGGTTTTTCCAAAAGATCGATCACCTCAATACTATATTTTCCTTTCAGATGCTCCTCGCAGAGCTTTTTTAGGTTTTCCAGTGCGACTACCGATTTATTGGTTTTACCGGCCACATATAGCCGGAGTTCATATGCTTTGCCCACTATTTATTGTTTTTGTTTACGTTTTTTTCTTTCCCACTGGCATCTCCCCTGCGCAGATCGGCAATTTTGCTTATCGTTTCCCCCATGATCTGTTTTTTTAAAGCCTCCTCAACATAAACTTTATTGAGTTCCTCTTCTGCTGATTCATATTCTGATCTTAGACTTTCGATTTTTGATTCCAAAATTTTCCGTTTGCGTTCGAGTTCACGGTCCTTACGGCTGACAGCCTGGGCATGGATGACCTCGCCGGTCTGCTCCATAAGCATCCTTGCCTCCCGCGCAGAGCCGGTTAGCACGCCATCCTCGGTAAGATATACATCCACCAGATCTAATCCCTTATCTGTAATCACAAATTCGCGTATCTGGTTTGAATGTTTCATTCCCCGGGATTTCATGATATACAATCCACGGTTCCGCTCGCCGTTACTCTCGATATCACGGATCAAAAGCCAGGCATCAACAAGCGAAGAAACTCCTTCATCGGTTTGTTCGTTAACTATATTATTAAGGGTAAGGGCTGTAAACATGACCGTGATCTGTTCAGCCTGCAGAAAATCGATCAGGCGTACAAGCATGGTTTTCACATCGCTAACCGATCCTATTGTGATCAGGTTGGTAATCGGGTCGAGTATAACAACAGATGGCCTGGACTTTTTGATCGCCTTATGAATCGCCACCAGATGCATCTCCAGTCCGTACAAGGTAGGGCGTGAGGCGTAAAACTCAAGCGTTCCTTCCTTAAGGTGTTTTTGAAGATCTATGCCTATAGAACGCATGTTTCTGATGATCTGTTTTGGGGATTCTTCGAAAGCAAAGAAAAGGCATTTCTCTCCCCTAAGGCAGGCCGCATTGGCGAAGGTTGCTGCTATGCTGGTTTTGCCCGTACCGGCCGTCCCTGAAACCAGAATACTGCTCCCTTTATAAAAGCCAGAATTTCCCAGCATTTTATCGAGCGAAGCAATACCTGAGGGCAGGCTTTTTGTGGAAACCTCATGATTCAGCTGTAGAGAGGTAACAGGAAGCACTGAGATGCCCTCATCGTCGATCAGAAAGGGATATTCATTGGTTCCGTGGACCGATCCACGGTACTTTACAACCCTGAGCCTCCTGGTGGAGATCTGGTTGATAATCCTGTGGTCAAGTAAAATAACACAGTCTGACACGTACTCTTCAAGGCCCTGACGGGTAAGTCCATTTCCTCCACGTTCACCTGTTATGACCGCCGTAACGCCCTTCGATTTTAGAAACTGAAAAAGTCTCCTGATCTCTGCCCGCAGCACTGCCGTATTATTTAGTCCCGAGAAAAGGTTCTCGATGGTATCAAGTGCTACCCTTTTTGCGCCTATACTGTCAATTGCGTATCCCAGTCGGATAAAAAGCCCCTCCAGATCATACTCTCCGGTCTCCTCAATTTCTGCGCGGTCAATATGCACGTAATCCAATCTTATCTTCTTATCCTTTTCTAATTGTTCCAGATCAAATCCAAGTGATGCTACATTCGCTTTAAGTTCCTCGGCCTTTTCCTCAAAAGCCATAAATACGCCAGGTTCACCGTAATCCATGGCTCCTTTTACAATGAACTCTATGGAAAAAAGTGTTTTTCCAGAACCGGCCTCACCACAAACAAGTGTAGGTCTTCCCGAGGGCAGCCCGCCTAATGTAATCTCATCAAGTCCGGAAATACCGGTAAGTGTTTTAGGAATTGTACCGGTTGAGCGCGTTTCCTGTTGATTTTTTGATTTAGCCATTTATTTTTTAACGCTTAAATCTATTAGATAATAGTAATATTGATCAATTCTTTTCAAACAAACAGGGAACATTAAAAAATGTTTGCGATAAGCGAATATATCGGTGCCGGAACATACTTTATTTAAATGGGCAACAGCGTTACATCCGTTGCAAGCCAACAAACAAAGAAGAGAAAATCTCATAGCCGTCCGTTCATCCGACATCACAGGTCATTCCTCAGCTATCCGGCAGAACATATAAAAAGCGGGCATCCGATACGGCTGCCCGCTTTTAAGGTGCTAGGCATTTCCGCCCGCATTCCCGGCAAGATCTCCGCCAACATCATCTTCATCATCAATTTCACCGGTAAGCCCCCGTTGAACCTCGTTATCATCGGCTTCTTTTTCTTCGTTGGGACTTATTTGCGACTGTTCATTGCCGTTTTCATCTTCGTTGTCTTCTTCTTTTGGATCGATGTAATTTTTCATAGTATCTGTTTTTATTGTAAAACAGATACTTTATAACTATAGTTTCAAAAAATTAGCAAAAGCGGCACCAAATATGTTTCCTGCTCAATAGCTGGTCGGGATAGGAAGATTCGAACTTCCGACCTCCAGCACCCCATGCTGGCGCGATACCTGGCTACGCTATATCCCGTTTGCTGAATTCCCTTTAGAGAACACAAAAATTGATACAAAGATATATCACATTGCACTTTTGAAGGAAAAATTTTTAAAAATTTTGAAGGATTATTGATTTTTTAAACAGAAAATGAACAGCGCTTTGCCTTAAACTTTTTAACAATGCGGATGTTATATAAAAATGGAAAACATAGAACAACTCATTATACCTGCCGCAAGAAAAGGCGATACCGAGGTTTTAAAAGAATTAATACGCAGAGGAGCGAATATAAATTTTAAGGACGATAAAGGTTATACCGCTTTGATTATTGCCTGCTACAACAACCAGCTGGAAGCGGCAGCATACCTGATCGCTTCGGGAGCAGACCTAAATCTTGGAGATCAGGGAGGCAACACGGCTTTAATGGGTGCAGCATTTAAAGGCTATACTGATATTGCAAAACTATTGATCGAAAATGGGGCAGACATTAATCTTCAGCATGGAAACGGTGGAACCGCATTAATGTTTGCTGCAATGTTTGGCCGTAATGAGGTATTAAAACTACTTTTAGACCATGGCGCTGAAACCGGGCTCCTAGATATCAGGGGACAGCATGCATTAGATCTGGCCATTTTGCAGGGGAACGAAGCTGGAGCAGAACTGCTTGAATTATACAGCAAAAATGCTAATCTTGCAAAAGCGCCTTAACCAGCCCTTTCCACTGGGGATATGAAAAACCCAATTTGGCCGCCATACCCACCATAAAATTTCGTCCCTTATCATAAAGGCTGCCATTATCCGTATTTGGAACTTCATTTCTGGCATGTTCTTCTGCACTAACACATTGTCCGGTCTGTGTAACAATAAAGCTTGATGTAGCCTCACTTTTTAAAAAGTGGGCAGTTTCCTTTTTTCGCGACAAAGGATGTGCACAGGGCCTTACCCTCATAGACAATGTTTGCTTTTCACCGTCACTTTCAGTTGTGATCTCCTCAATTTGAACCCAATCATAGCCCATTCCAGCCTGGGTTCCAGGACCAGGAATATCAATCCTGATATAATCATTTAACTGCGCCTGTCTTTCTGCACGGATACCTTGAGGATCAATTAATTGGAATGCGGATATGCCTGCGTAACGCCCCCATTCGTTTACGGACAATAATCTGGTACATGCCCGTTCAAAAACCTGTGCCGCTTCTGCCAGGGTGCTACAATCCCTGCGCTCTATTACATCCATCTCGCTGCCTGTATATTGGGCAGGTACGGCTTCTAAGTTGTTTTTATTTTCCATAGCCAATAAATTTGGTGAAGGCCAACAGCCTTCACCTGGTTTGTACCTTAAACTATGCTGGTATTTTTCTTTGAATTTCACGATCCCAAAAGCGGTGCAGGGCAATCATTTCTGCAAAAGTCTTTGTAAGGGCAGCAATATCCCCGGTTACCAAAATTCCTTCGCTTAGTGCAGTACCGTTGGCATATTCTGCTGGTAGCTTTTTAGCGAAATAAGTAGATTCCAGTACCTGGAGTGCCGGTTTGTCGGCAGCAATTGCCTTACAATGTTTAAACGCCTCATTTAAGAAATGAATGGCATTGGCTTCTCCACTAAGTGCAATAACAGAATTAACACCCCCGGGCACATATACTGCATCGTAAAGCACGGATGCTGCTGTTAGAAGGCTTTCATCCACTGCAATATTTTTACCGCCAGCCGAAATAATTTCACCCAATCTTGGCGCTATAATATGCACCACCGCTCCCTGTGCAACCAGGAAATCTTTAACTTTGCTGAGTGTCTTCTCATTTACTCCATCTGCAGCTAATATTGCAATTTTTCTTGACTTAACGGTATTTTTGATCGTTGTAGCCATACTTAGCGCTACAGACCTTGCAAGGCTTCCTTTAGGGTTTACTGAAGCATAATCTTTCCTTTTTCCATCCGCTGGCAGGCTATTGTTAAGGTCTGCCAAAGGGATTTTTGGAATCTGCAGGCCAAGTGCATGTGCAACTGCCCCAGCCAGGCCCTTGTCTATCTGAATTAATACAGCCAGCATACGCTCCCTAACAGGAATGGCCTTCACTTTGCCGAGTTCAAAACTAAGGGCATCAATAAGGTGGTTTTTTTCAGCATTGCTCTGTGAATTGAAGAACAAGCGGGCCTGCGAAAAATGGTCAAAAAAACTTCTGCTCCTCGCCCGGATCTTTCTGGCATCAATTGCCTCATTATGACTTACAAAGCCACCTTGTGCAGCCGGTACCTGCCTTGGGTCGTTTGCAGCGAGTCCGTTCGGACCATAACTGGTTTTACCCCTATTGATTGTTTGGCGCATATGGCCATCGCGTTGGTTATTATGCACGGGAATTATGGGTCTGTTAATCGGGATTTCATGAAAATTTGGTCCACCCAATCGGATTAGCTGCGTATCGGTATAAGAAAACAATCTGCCCTGCAATAGCGGATCGTTAGTAAAATCGATACCCGGTACAACATGACCAACGTGGAAAGCGACTTGCTCCGTTTCCGCGAAAAAGTTATCAGGATTTCTGTTCAGTGTCATCTTACCAATGCGCTGCACGGGAACAAGTTCTTCAGGAATCAGTTTGGTAGGATCCAAAAGATCAAATTCGAACTTAAACTCATCAGCTTCAGGAACGATCTGCACACCGAGTTCCCATTCAGGAAAGGCGCCGGCCTCAATGGCATCCCAAAGATCCCTTCTATGAAAATCGGGGTCTTTGCCCGAAATATTCTGTGCCTCATCCCAAGCTACCGAATGAACGCCCAAAAGTGGCTTCCAGTGGAATTTTACAAAACTGGCTTCACCATTGGCATTTACAAATCTAAAAGTATGTACGCCAAAGCCTTCCATCATGCGGTAGCTCCTTGGTATGGCACGGTCGCTCATCAGCCACATAATCATATGCGACGACTCTGGCATCTGAGAAATAAAATCCCAAAAAGTATCGTGAGCCGAAGCAGCCTGTGGCATTTCATTATCAGGTTCTGGTTTTACTGCATGAACAAGGTCTGGAAATTTAACTGCATCCTGGATGAAAAACACTGGCATGTTATTACCTACAAGATCAAAATTCCCTTCCTGGGTATAAAATTTTACGGCAAAACCCCTTACATCACGAGCCAGATCTGTCGATCCCCTGGAGCCTGCTACGGTTGAAAACCTAACAAATACCGGAGTTTCCGCTCCCGGATCGCACAAAAATGCAGCCCTGGTTAAGTTAGACATGTCTTCGTATACCTTAAAAACACCATGTGCAGCAGAACCCCTGGCATGCACCACCCTTTCGGGTATGCGTTCATGATCGAAATGTGTAATTTTCTCCCTGAGGATAAAATCCTCTAAAAGTGTTGCTCCTCTTTCTCCGGCTTTGAGCGAATTCTGATCATCGTTAATCTTGACTCCATGATTAGTTGTTAAAAATTCGCCTGTCGAATCTGCTACAAAAGATTCCAGTTTGGCCGTCTTACCATTTTCTGGCTGGGCAGTTTTGTTTTTTCTTTTTGGTGTTCTCTTGTCCATATTTTTTTTTTTAGCTTACGCCTCTTTTTTTGGCTTTAATATTTATTCTTTTCCTGCGATCAATGCATTACTGGTTGAGGGAAAAACTATCGGCCAATGTGCCGTCCACGCGGACAAGGTTTATCTTTGCCAATGTATTTTCATCAACAATTTCTATAATATGATTCCGCAGTTGAGGGAAAAAGAAACAATAGCGAGAAAAATGATGACCTGATTTTTCATAAGATATTTTTTACGGCACCGGATGTATTTTCGGTAGCATATAGAGAACCTGCAAAAACAATAAATGGTTTTAACAATTTGCTCTAGCATCTTCCGTATCAACTGGTTGGTCTCAAATCCTGATAAAGAATAACAAAAAACATTTTTTGCCTAGAATGGGTTGTACAATAATGATGAAGGAAAAAAGAACGGTTGTAATTACAGGCGCTTCGAGCGGCGCTGGCAGAGCAATGGCTACAGTTTTTGCTCAGAATGGAGATAAATTGGTGATCTCTTCCCGCAATATGGACGAACTTGCATCACTAGCCAAAGAATGTGAATTACTCGGTGCGGAAGTGTTAACAGTTGAAGCAGATGTATCTGATTATAAACAGGTAATTAATCTGGCAGCGGCCGCCGATAATTTTGGACCTGGAATAGATATCTGGATAAATAATGCGGGTGTACTTGCTATAGGCGAATTTGATGTTACTCCAATGGAAGTTTCGGAACAGGTGCTGCGCACCAATCTGCTTGGTTACATGAACGGGGCTCATGCCGTACTCCCATATTTTAAAAAACAGGGATCAGGAATCATCATCAATAATATCTCTATTGGTGGCTTTCTTCCTGTACCTTACGGTGTAGCCTATTCTGCAAGCAAATTTGGTTTGAAGGGTTTTAGTGCAGCCCTTAAAACAGAATTATCCACGTACCCCAATATTTATATCTGTGATGCCTTTCCGGCATTTTTAGATACACCAGGGATCCAACATGCAGCAAATTATACCGGAAAAAGTTTAAAACCTGCACCTCCGGTATACGATCCAATGCGTGTTGCGCTAAGCATTCTCAAACTTTCTAAACAACCGAAACCACAAACGATGATTGGAAGCACTTCGATACTGCTCCGCCTATCTTATGCCATTTTCCCGGCAATTACAAGGGGCATAGCCGGAGCGGTGATCCGTAATTACTTAAAAAATGCACCTGACATCGAAAAAACAAACGGCAATATTTTCTCTCCGCTTCCTTTTGGCAATGCCATACATGGCGGTTGGGGAATGCCTGGAAAACCTAAGGCGCACCGTAAATACCTGGCCGGCGGACTACTTCTCATTGCGGGCGCAGTGCTTTTAACGGCCAAAAGTTTATCACAACAACCTAAGGGATAACCAGGTATTTTACAATTTAGCGTCCGTAAAGTTCGGTTTCTGATTTTAGCCAGTTTATCATTTTTTCGGTAATAAATCCTTCATCTACCCGCCATGCCCAGTTACCCGATGCTTTACCCGGCGTATTCATCTTAGCGGCATCACCTAACTGCATAATATCCTGCATGGGGATTATTGCAATTTCAGCAATTGAAGAATAGCAAAGCCTGATCATGGCCATATTAACATTCGTTTCATCAACCCTGGCACCAACATAGTTCGATAGCCGTTTTCGAAGCGCTTCATCTGTTTCATTTTTAAACCATCCCAAAGTTGTATTGTTATCGTGAGTGCCGGTATAGACGATAAAATTCACTGAATCAAAATTATGCGGAATATGGGGAGAAACGGCCAGGTCTTCGCCAAAGGCAAACTGTATTACTTTCATGCCGCGCAAGCCGAACTGTTTTCTTAAATGGACTACATCTTCGGTAATTTCGCCAAGATCTTCGGCAATGAATGGAAGTTCGCCGAATTTTCCTTTCAATGATTTAAAAAATTGAGCACCAGGCCCAGGTTGCCAGGTACCATTTACCGCATCATCAAGATCAGCTGCAACCTGCCAATAGCTCGCAAAAGCCCTGAAATGATCCAGGCGCACAAGATCGTATATTTTTCTACTTTTTTTAAGCCGGTTCTTCCACCATTTAAATCCCTCATGCGTCATCCTCGCCCAATCGTATATGGGCATTCCCCACAACTGCCCTTTTTCATTAAAATAATCTGGTGGTACCGCCGCAACAACAGTTCTGTTTCCATTTTTATCTAGTAGGAAATTTTGAGGTTCTGCCCATACTTCGACCGCATCGTAATCCAGATAAAATGGAAGATCGCCGATCAGTCGTATTCCCTTTTTATTTGCGTAGGCTTTTAATTTGTACCATTGACGGTAAAAAATAAACTGGTTCCATTTTATTTCCTCAAGCTCTGCCAGGTAGTTTTTTTCATATTCAGCAATAGCCTTTTTATTTTTAGACTTAAACTTTTCTGGCCAGTTAAACCATTCACTATTCTTATAAAACTGTTTTAAATGGGTATAAATAGAAAAATCATTGAGCCAGCGCGCCTCAGCCTTACAAAACGAGTTGTAACTCGCAACAAGTTTCTTGTTGCCCATACTTTTAAAGCGCTGATAGGCCTTACCTAAAACACGCTCTTTCATTTCTGCTGTTTTTTCAAAATCAACTTGTGCTGTTATTGGTAATAGGAAAGCATCAAGGTCGCTTTTATTCAAAAGTCCATCTTCGAACAAAAATTCCGGACTAATGAGCATGGTATTTCCGGCCATAGCAGAACTGCTGGAATAAGGAGAATAGCCGTTCTCCTTTTTTACCGGATTGAGCGGCAGAATCTGCCAATAGCTTTGCCGGGAAGCATAAAGAAAATCTACAAATTTATATGCGCTGGGGCCCAAATCGCCGATACCAAAACTGGATGGTAAGGAACTGATGTGCATCAACACCCCGGCAGAACGTTCGTTTTTTTTAGGGGTTAACCTGATTACCGCCAATTGAACTTCGTTGAACAACTGGCTGATGCGTATACCCCTCTGTAACGGGTCCTTAGCCCCTTTTTTCCCGGTAAGTAGATTTTCCCATGTTAAGGGTGCCTCCTGCGGTAAAATAACAGCAGTATCTTCCCAATCGAAATCGCTAATTGGTACATGCTGAATTTTACAGCATTTGGCAAAACCCAGGGGAACAACCGTTATTATCCAGTGGTGTTTGTACCTCCTTGCAAATGCACAGATATGCTTACTATACTTACCTTCAACCGTTAAGGGTATATAGGTACCAAGTTCAAAAACATCTGCTTCGGATTTCCTGATCAATAGCAAAGTTTTGGTTAACCACATTTTCAACTTTCCGGAAAACCTGTCTTCCCAAAGTTTTTTATAGTCAGCAGGTGTTTCTAGCGCTTCCATCATTTTGGATCTGCTGCCATAATCAACAGGTCTTCTGTTATCAGGATCAACAAGGCTTAAATCCCATAATTCGGTTCCCTGATAAATATCCGGAACACCAGGGCAGGTAAATTTTAAAGTAAGCTGCGCTAAACTATTGATTATTGCAAAATCTGAAATTCGATTCAAAAAGTCTTTGATCAATTTTCCGCTTTCCAGCCTTTCGTTTAAAATAACCCGCGAAAACTTATTCAGTTTATGTTCGTAAACCTCATTCGGACTTGCCCAGTCTGACCGTTTTTTGGACTCCCGCAAGGCTTTTACAATAAACTGTGCTAAACGGTTATCAATATCATGCTCATCATCTTCTAGAAAAGGAAAGGCCCCAATAATGGTCTGCAGGAGCAGATAAACATCATTGTCGTGTAACTGTTTATAAGCTGGCACCTTATGCTGTAAACTGCTAAAAATACGCTTAAGTTGTTCAACCAGTAGGCTCCACTCCTCAGGAAGATCGCTAAGCACATTCAATCTGGCCCTTACATCCTCCCCTTTTTTGGTATCGTGGGTAGCACTCGCATTTATACTTAGTGGCCATTGCTGCTGGCGATTCTGCATTTCATTATGAAACCGATCAAGCGGTATCCCGAATGCATCCGGAGCATCTCCAACTTCACTGTGGCCTACAAAACGGTTGTAGGTAAACATCAGCGTATCTTCAACCCCCTTTGCCATTAACGGACCGGTAAACTGCATACAGCGTTGAAAAAACTGACCAACTTTTTGGCTATACGCAGGATCTGCATTTCGGGGCTTTTCTAAAAATATGGTAGATAACAATTCTCCTGCTTTACCCAGTTTTTTATCACTGATGAGGGGTATTAGCAGGCTGCTGATTTTCTTTTCATCGATTTCAGAAAGTGGGAAACTATAATTGTAATACCGATATACAGGCATGCGGATGAGGAGCCAGCCAAGCGCCTTTTTTAGTTCTGCGTTTTCTATAGAAGAAAAACCAGGCGGCTTAAGTGGCAAAAGCATTTCAAAAAGGTTATCCAATTCACCCTGCATATGTTTAAACAATATATTATGTTTTTTTTCATAGATCAGCTGAGATGGATTGAGTTTTTTTCCGGTTACCCGCTTATATAGGCTGGTAAAAGGTTTCTCGGCCTGCCGATTGGTAAAAAGATTGTTGACCATTGCCATAAAATCATAACCGGTATTTCCCTGTACCTTCCAGTCCAACGGCATCTGCTCTCCCTGTTCCAGAATTTTTTCCACTACAATATAAATTTCCTTTCCAACTGACTTCCGGAGGCTTTGTAAATAGCCTTTAGGGTCATAAAGCCCATCTACATGGTCGATTCTCAATCCCTGAAAAACCCCTTTATCAATCAGTTCGAAAATATAGCGGTGATAAATATCGAATGTTTCCTGATGTTGCATGTTCAGGCAGATCAGACTATTGACTGTAAAAAACCTTCGGTAATTGATTTTATGATCGGTTTCCTGCCAATTACACAAGCGGTAGTGCTGATCGTTGACAATCTGTTTTAAAACAGCTGTATTGCTGTTAACTTTCCTAAAATCGAGTAATGCCAGCATTTTATGCGTATCAGCATTAACGGGCCAATTGGTTTCACCATAACTGAGGTAATATTCGCCCTTAACTTTCTTGAGCTGTATTTTCTCCTGCTTTATGGCTTCATCAAGCGCCTCACCTAAAAAAGGAACCATTAATCGTCCATCATCCTTTTCCAGATCAATATCAAAAAATCGGGCAAAATCTGAGGAATTGCCTTTTTGAAGCACATCCATTAACCAGGTATTACCGGGATGAAAGGCCATGTGGTTGGGAACAATATCCTGAAGCCACCCAATCCCTGCATCTTTTAGTTTTTTAGATACATTTAACAACTCTGCCTCGGTACCGATCCCGGGATTTATCTTTAATGGATTTACCACATCATAGCCGTGCATACTGCCCGGAACGGCTTCAAAAATGGGCGATGCGTATAATGTACTTATTCCCAGTTTGGTTAGGTACGGGATAATACGATCAAGAGATTTCAGGTTAAAATCTTTGTGGAACTGAATGCGGTAAGTGGCGCTTGGTTTATACATCTTTTTTAGAAAGAATAAGAATTGATTCTGGAAATAGGGTAATTTGTTCACCAGGAGGTAAGCTGTTTATTTCTTCGTGTGGTCCATTCCAAACCGATGAAGAAGAGTTAAGCAACACGGCCCAATCTTGAATGGTTTCGCCAGTCGAAAGGTTTTGCTTTTGATCTGAAAAGTTAAACAGCACCATTATTTTTTGTTTACCCTTCCACCGGCTTAACATTAAACATTTTTTTTCTGGGTAAGCCACTGCCTTAACGTTTTTTCGATCTAAATCTGCAAACACCTCATTTTGTTTTCGGAGTGCAATCAGTGTTTTGTAATAAGACAACATTTTAAGGTTTAAGGGCACTTCCAGTTTTCGCCAATCCAGTTTTGAATGCTGAAAAGTTGATTCGGACTGTGGGTCGGGTACCCCTTCATCTCCGTGAAAAGCCGAAAACTCCGCTTTTCTGCCTTCTCTAACGGCTTCTACAAGATGGTGATCACTGTGACTTACAAAAAATTGGAAAGGATTGGTTTCCGCCCATTCCTCGCCCATAAATATCAGGGGTAAAAAAGGGCTGCAAAAAACGGCAGCAGCCATCACTTTTAACATTTCAAAGCTCACCAATGCAGCAGTCCGTTCGCCCAGCATGCGATTACCGACCTGATCATGATTTTGTGAGAAAACAACAAATTTATCACCTGGAACATCTCCTATGGGTTCACCAAACTTTTTCTGCCGATGGGGTGAATACCGTCCATCGTACACATAAGCACTGTTAAAAGATTTAGCCAGATCATCCACACCGTTAAAATCTGAATAATAACCTGTTTGTTCCTGACCTGCACAAACCCTCAATGCATGGTGAAATTCATCTATCCATTGGGTATCCATGCCATAGCCAAACTCCTTTTGCGGCCTGATAAACCGGCCGTCGTTCAGGTCAAGTTCAACAATCAGTTCATAAGTTCTTCCAGTTACCTGGGCAAGTTTTTCGGTATGCGATTTAATCTCTGCCAGAATATGAACAGGGCTAAAGTCTTTAATTGCGTGTACTGCATCTAGCCTAAGCGCATCGATATGAAAATCCCTGAACCACATTAGCGCATTTTCAATAAAGAAATCCCTTACCGCGTCGCAGCCTGCATCATCAAAGTTAATGGCCTGCCCCCAGGGCGTATGGTATTTATCCGTAAAATACGGGCCGAAATCTGCAAAATAATTTCCTTCTGGTCCCACATGATTATAAACCACATCCAGGATTACGGCCAGTCCCTTCTCGTGACAGGTGTTAACCAGGTGTTGTAATGCCAAAGGGCCACCATAGGTATTTTGTACGGCAAAAGGAAATACGCCATCATAACCCCAATTCCTGCTGCCCGAAAATTGTGCAACGGGCATAATCTCGATGGCGGTAATGCCGAGTTCAACAAGGTAATCGAGTTTTTTTTCGATAGCGGCAAAATCTCCTTCAGGTGTGAAAGTTCCGGTATGGAGTTCGTAAATGATGAAATCTTTCAGTGCAATTCCCTGCCAATCGTTATCTGTCCAAGGAAAACTTTTCAGATCGAAAGCTGTTGACACCCCTTGTGGTCCTTCGGCCTGGAGTAACGAGGCCGGATCTGAACGCAAAAGTTCCTTTCCTTTTTTACGGGTGCTGATTTTAAAGCTATAAGTTTCCAGTGGCTTTATCTGATCGGTTTGTAAAAACCAATACCCATACCCCTCATTAAACAGATCAATAACCGCAGCGCTTTCTGTTATTAAAACAGCAATCTGTTCTGCAAGCGGTGCCCAAACCCTTATTTCTGCCTGTCCGCTTTCGTTAAAATTTAACCCAATACTTCTTTTTTGTATATCTATTCCCATTAAAACCCTTTTTTAGGAGAACAAAAAAAAACAGGCCAAAGTTTTGACGGATATTTATAAAATATGCTGCAATTCGCATAAGCCTTAAAGCAAACTACTATGGCGTACTGCGAGGCTTATCATCTACTGGCTCCTGCATTTTACCTGTTTGTTCAGCTAATTTGCTATCAGGGGTAATATTGCTCATGGCTACCTGCAGTTTGTTCTTAAATCCTGATACGACCATGTCTTTTCCGTCCATCATCGCCTCGTAGCCATCTTTCGCTACTTCTGCTGGGTCAGCTAATTCGCCTTCCTGTACTATTTTTGAATCCATCATATCAGCTTTTCTGAAAAAATCGGTATCTGTAGGGCCGGGTAATAAAGAGGTTATGGTAACAGGCGAATCTTTTATTTCTGCACGCACCGCTTCGTTAAAAGAGTGCACAAAAGCTTTTGTACCGTGGTAAACGGCCTGATAAGGCCCAGGCAATTTTCCTGCGATCGATGCAACATTCAAGATCTTCCCTGCTCCCCGTTTTACCATCTCTTTTAAATATAATTTGGTTAAGGTTACCACAGAAGCAATGTTCAGCTGGATAATTTTTAGTTCTTTACTTAGGTCGGTATCTATAAATTTGCCATAAACTCCTTGTCCGGCGTCGTTTACCAATACATCGATCTGCACATTTTTTGTACGTATGTTTTCATATAGGTCAAAGGCCGCATCCCGTTCAGACAGGTCTGCAATCATAATGATTACCTCAACTCCTTCCGCTTCAAAAATGGCTGCTGCCCGTTGTAACCTTGCCTCTTCCCGGCCAACAATAATGAGGTTAAAGCCATCTTTTGCAAAAAGTTTGGCCAGTTCATAGCCTATTCCGCTACTTGCACCGGTAATCAATGCAAAATGTTTTCTATTTTCCATGTTGTCGTATTTACTGTTTTAAAAAAATTAATCCTGATGAGGCGTTCCGCTATCTTCAGCGCGGTCTGTATCCGAATCCGATTTCGCTGCCTGTTTTGATAATTCCTTAGCAGAAGCCTCATCCTGATAAGCACTATCCGCATCACTTGCCTCAATCTGCGAATGTGGTACAATACCAACCTTATTTTCACTGTCCTGCTGATCTGTTTTTTTGTTTTCCATAGTTTTAAGTTTAAACCTTCGAATTATTTTCTGCAAGAAGCACAACCTTCGTTTTAAAACTTGTGCTTCATTAAATAAACAAGGTAAAACTGCTACAGGTTTGATTTATTTAACAGTTAAAATATGTGGTAACAACACCGCTTAACATTTCAATTAACTGTTTCTCAGCAGGCACAGTATCAAACATATTTTAGCAGCTAAAAAAAGGGACAGCCTGGTATTGATACGTGCAAAGCAGTAAGAAGAAAACAAAAAAGAAAACCATCTTAAATTTTCGCCTGTTTATATAAACAAAAACAAAGCCTTAGACTTAGTACTAAAGAATATGACAAACAAGCAAAACTTTTTTGAACGTATATCTGACAGGATAACTTATTGGACGGGAAGCGCAGGCGCCTTTACCACAGCTGTTGGCATTATCATAATTTGGGGCATTAGCGGCCCTATTTTCAACTATTCGGATACTTGGCAACTGGTCATTAATACCGGCACAACAATTATTACTTTTTTAATGGTATTTCTGATCCAAAAAACCCAGAATAAAGATTCGAAGGCCATACAATTAAAACTTAACGAGTTATTGGCGGCCAGCAGACATGCAAGTAACCGCATGGTTGATATTGAAGATCTTTCGGAGGCAGAACTGGATGTATTGCATAAATACTATGCGAAACTTTCTGATATGGCAGAAAAGGAAGGAGATATCCACCATTCACATTCAATTGATTCTGCAAAAATACGTTCAGAGGAAAAATTAACAGGTACGCGCAGGCTCGTTAAAAATAAAAAAAATGGTTAAGCCCTTAGCAGTTTTTCCTCCATAACAATGGCTAAATCTTTAGTACTGCGCTTTGCATGCCCAAAAAGGTAAGTTACCTCATATTGGCAAGGGCTTATACCTTAGGTAGCTCAATATAAAACTTTGTTCCCTTATTTTCTTCACTATCAAACCAGATTTTCCCTTTGTGCCATTCAACAATAGTTTTGATAATTGACATGCCAAGGCCTGTAGACTGTTCGCCGTTTAAACCGTTCCTGCGGGCATTGGTAAATTTTTCAAAAAGTGTAGCGTGATATTCTTTTGGAATTCCGATTCCGTTGTCAGCAACTGTAATCAGGATTTGTTTTTTGTTCTCTGTAAGATAGACGTCTATGTTTCCGTTTTTCGGGGTAAATTTAAGTGAATTGGAAATCAAATTATTGATGACCTGCATAAATTTGTCTTCATCAATTTCGGCAAAAATACGCTCTTTACTTGAACGGCAGGAAAAAGTAATCTGTAAACCGTCCTGCATATCGAAATATTCCTGGGCAGCTAAGGAGATCTTGCTCACCAATTCTACTCTTTTTTTAACCAGTTGTACACCCGCTGTCTCAAGAAACTCCTGGTTCAGAAAGTCGCGAATTAATTTGAGGCTTTTTTTAGTGATCCTGTCAATCAACGCGACGTAACGGTCAATAGAGGGATCTTCAAACCTTCTTGCACCCTTTGCCAGCAGGTCCGAAATATTGCGGATAGCGCCTATAGGCCCGGCCAAATCGTGTGCAAGAATATTAAGTATGGCATTTTTTTTACTATTGTGGTTATTGAGTACTTCGGCAATTTCCTTGTAATTGGTGATATCTTCAGCAATCCCAATCAAAAGATGCTGTCCGTTTTCGTTGACCAAATAAGGAGTTGTGCTCAACCAGCGCTCGTTATCAGATCGCTGTATTCTGCACTCAACGTCGGTTACCGTATTCCCATCTGTACAGTCTCTTAACTTGAAAAGTACATAACGCCGGTCTTCGGGATGTACCATATGCAATAAAAGCCTCGAACGTATGTCTATAGACTTTAAGCCAAAGAAGTTCATGCATGATGGGTTCATGTAGATAAATCTATCCTCGTTTAAATCGAATATAAAGAAAAGCCGGGGCGAACGCTCAGAGAGATATACAAGAAGGTTTGAGATTTCCATTAATTGACGGAGCGTGATAACCCCATGTGGGCGCTCCATTTACAATTTAATTATTTTTTTTAACGTCTAAGTGTTAGGCATCCAATCGCAAATTATAGAAAAATTAAAAATGTTCTCTATTAGCCTCCCAAAGCATTAAATGTGGTTTGCAACGTTTTTTTTTCAAGTATTTAGCCCCTAAAAACAGGGGTAAAATACAAAATGTACTAAAGCCAATTCTTCTTTTAATCGCTACTTATCGACCCTTGTTTATTTTGGAAACTTACCATCCAAGAAGACTTTATTGATTAGTACTTCCGAACCGTATCTTCCGGATTTACACGTGGCTGTGCTGCAGCTGAATCAGCAGCGCTTTTTTTAGTCGTATCTTCATAATCTTTCTGATGATTTCCTTTGGCTTTATCAGAAGGATTTTGACAAGCAGTTAATACCGATGCCAAAAATGCTGCTGCAATAAAAATGGGGTGTATCGTTCTCATCTTCTTAAATTTTAGGATTATACTGTTAACGTCTATTGTTTCAGCTGATTTAGAAACCGCTCTTTTGTTTTTGTACTGATGTGGTACAATAAAAAAACAACATGTAACGAGGATTGGTTTTGAAAAATTTAGCAAGACTAAGAACCTGTTTAAATTTGATACAATTATTTTACTTATATAATATTTCTATCACACAGAGGGGGGTAATTTATTTTTTAAAAATCAATATGAATGACGTATAATTGATTTCTTTGCCATACACCACGGTCTTGCCTCGGCTCGCCGCCGCCGAAGGGCTCTTTCTTTTTGGCATCAAAAAGACCAGCACAGCTAGCTTGAATACCGTTGAAAACACAAAACCCCATGAAAAAACAAAAAATGCCGGCTGAAAATTTTTCTTTTGAAGCCAGTTGTGCGGCCAGAACAGTGCAACCCGAAAAATTTGTTAGGCCGAATTTAAGTAGAACGGGGATACTGTGCTATGGCCTAGCCGGATGGAAATGCGAAGCCCATTAAATATTGATTAATAATAACTTGCAAATAACGTCAATGATAGCGTAGTCGATTGCTTTTAATATATCAAAAAAGGGTCTTCGACTATGCTCTCCGTAGGAGTCCTTTGGACAGACTGACGTACGAATAATCTTTAGTAACATTTAAACAGACTCATAGTATATCCATTTTTCTAGGGCTTACTCCATCAAGCGTTTACCATGATATGTTAAATCTTACATAAAAATCAGTCTATATTTACAGGAGCCATCCTGTTTATTTGAACTTTCCTTCTGCACAGTTTTAATTTAAACTACATCAATTTTCCAAACGGATTTAAAACGACCAAGTGGAAACATTCCTACTAAACCCCAATCCTGCAAACAAGTAATTCGTATCAGCTGTACAGGTATTTTCCACGCTAAAATGGGTATTTGCACAACGAACAAAACGCTTGGAAGTGCAGTTGTTTAAGCAGTTACCTTGGGCGGCTATTTAATTTACGGATTAACATAGCGCCCAATAAATTCATCATTATGCAAGAGTTAAACAGGTTAAAAATTTTTACATGGCACATCCACGGCAGTTATCTTTTCTACCTTTCGCAGGGGGACTATGATATTTACATACCCGTAAATGAATTTAAAAGTGAAGGATACGTTGGTAGAGGAGAAACATTTCCTTTTGGTAATAATGTTATAGAAGTTCCTGTTGAACAAATCCCTAATCTGGATTTCGATATTATTCTCTTTCAAACAGACGAAAACTACCTTTACGATCAGTTTGAAATCCTTACCGAATATCAGCGTGGCCTGCCAAAAATTTATCTCGAACACGATCCGCCATGGAATCACCCTACCGATGCGCTGCATCCGGTAACAGACCCAACAGTTATGCTTGTTCACGTAACGCATTTTAATGCGTTAATGTGGCATAGTCCGGGAATACATACTACCGTAATTGAACACGGCGTAACAGCTGGATCGCCTCCTTATAAGGGCACGCTAGAACGTGGAATTGTGGTAATCAATAATCTGCCCGCACGTGGGCGGCTTTTAGGGTTCGACATTTTTGAGGAGCTAAGCAAAACCATACCATTAGATCTGGTTGGCATGGGCGCTGAAAGTTATGGTATTGGCGAAGTGCTTCACCCCCAGCTCCCTGCTTTCATTTCAAATTACCGTTTCTTTTTTAATCCGATACGTTATACCAGTCTTGGCCTGGCCGTGTGCGAAGCTATGATGCAGGGCCTGCCTATTATCGGCCTGGCGACCACCGAAATGGCTGTAACCATCAAAAATGGCTATTCAGGATTTGTACGTACCGATATTGAAATGTTAAAAAGAGATATGGAACTGCTGCTGGAAAATCCGCAGCTCGCCCGCCAAATGGGAAACAATGCGCAGCGCACTGCAGAAGAACGTTTTGGCATCGAACGGTTTACTCAGGAATGGCACAAGCTATTTAAATATATGGCTGTTAACAAACCTGTATACAAAAATACGAATCATACCTAAAACAATACCTATGAAAAATAGAATTGCATTTATAAGTGAACATGCTTCACCACTTGCCCTGCTCGGAGGAAAAGATAATGGCGGCCAGAACGTTTACGTTGCCGAAATTGCAAAGCAGCTGGGTGAACAGGGATATCAGGTTGATATTTTTACGCGCAGGGAAGATATTTTTTCAAAAGAAGTGAATAATTTCAGCCAAAATGTGCGTGTGATTTTGGTTGACGCCGGACCCAAAGAAAAGGTTGATAAGGAAGACCTGCTGCCTTTTATGAAAGATTTTAGAAGGGAAATAGAATATTTTATCCAAAGAAATAAGATTTCCTACAGGCTCATCCACGCCAATTTCTGGATGTCGGGCCTGGTGGCAATGGAACTAAAGGAAAGGCTCGACATTCCTTTTGTAATTACCTTTCATGCCCTTGGCCATATCAGGAAAATGCACCAGAAGGAATTAGACCGCTTCCCGCCCGAGCGGGTTGATATTGAACGTGCCATTGTACAGCGCGCAGATAAAATAATTGCCGAGTGCCCACAGGATGAAGAAGACCTGAGAACTTATTACCGTGCCGACCCTGAAAAAATGGTTATGATACCATGCGGTTTTAGTCCCGAAGATTTTTATCCGATTGCAAAGGCTACAGCAAAAACACTGCTTAAAATAGACGAAGAAGAAAAAATAGTACTTCAGTTAGGAAGGATGGTTAAACGTAAAGGCATAGATAATGTTATCGAAGCATTTGCCAAAGTTAAAGCGAACCATAAGCTACGCCTGATTATTGTTGGTGGTGAAGAAAATGCCTCAGGTTCTGATCCCGAACTGGAAAGGTTGCAGGAGCTAACGGTTAAATTTGGTGTTGAAAATTCGGTAAGTTTTGTCGGGCAGAAAAGCCGTGAGCTGTTAAGATATTATTATAGTGCTGCAGATATTTTTATTACCACCCCTTGGTACGAACCTTTTGGCATTACGCCAATAGAAGCAATGGCCTGTGGTACTCCCGTTATCGGATCGGCCGTAGGCGGTATAAAATATACTGTAAAAGATGGACATACAGGTTATCTGGTTCCGCCCAAACAGCCAGAAATACTGGCAGAAAAGATAAGCATGCTTTTGTCAGATCCTGCCCTGCTCAATAACATGTCGAATAATGCGCTACAGCATGTACAGCGCAACTTTACCTGGAAAAAAATCGCCAGACAAATACATCATTGTTACGAAGGCATACATGCCAATCAACAAAAAATGCAGCAACAGGAGTTCGAAATGATCCAACGTGCCTTTGAAGAGGGCGCCAGAACATTCGAGCGCACCGCCAGGGAGCTAAGCACAAAAGTAGCGTTGGCTGGCGAAATGATGAGCAGTGCATTAAAAGCGGGTCATAAAATACTGGTGTGCGGAAATGGCGGAAGTGCTGCAGAAAGTCAGCATTTTGTTGCCGAACTGGTAGGACGTTTTGAAGTACCTCACCGCAAAGGACTCCCAGCTATTTCGCTTAATGCCGATACGGCTATTATAACTGCCTGGGCAAACGATTTTGGATACGACGATGTATTTGCCAGGCAGGTTCAGGCCTATGGCAACCAGGGAGATGTACTGCTTTGCCTGAGCACCAGCGGTAACTCAGATAACATCATAAAAGCCATGCAAATGGCAAAAAAGAAAGGCATTTGCTGCATCAATATGCTCGGTAAAGATGGCGGGCGGGCGGCAAGCTATGGTGAGCTGAACCTTGTTGTTCCTTCGCAGAGCACACAACGGATCCAGGAAATGCATCTTCATCTGGTACACCTGCTCTGCACAATCATCGAAAACCGAATGTTTAATGTTGCCTTTACCAACAAAACAGCAGCCAAAGAACAGCTATTGCCTGTGCTGGCCCAATCTGAAACCATGTTCAACAGTTATGGCAGTTAAACATGCAATATTTTTAGATAAGGATGGAACGCTTATTCCTGATATTCCATACAACACGGATCCCGCATTGATCAGCCTCGAAAAAAATGTAGGACAAACACTTGCAAGGTTAGCAGTGCATTATAAACTCATTATTGTATCCAATCAGAGCGGGGTTGCATTTGGCTATTTCGCTGAAAACGACCTGAAAAGAGTTGAAAGACGTATAGAAAGCCTGCTGCAGGAATATGGGGTAAGCTTAAGCGGTTTTTATTATTGCCCGCACCATCCTAACGGCCATGTTGCCCATTACACCACAATGTGCAATTGTCGGAAACCAAATCCAGGCTTAATTATCAGGGCTGCTGCTGAACATGATATTGAATTAACTGGCTCATGGATGATCGGAGATATACTTAACGATGTGCAGGCCGGAAAGGCAGCGGGCTGTAAATCCATACTGATTGATAACGACAATGAAACCGAATGGGACTTAGACGAGCCTAACCGTATTCCCGACTTTATCTGTACCGATTTTGCGGATGCGGGCAATCATATTCTTAACATTCTAAAACATGAAAAACACCTCAAATCCATATCATCATTTTCTAAGTAAATTTAAACACAAAAAAATATTGGTAATCGGCGACCTTATACTCGATCGCTATCTTCAAGGTAGCTGCACCCGATTAGCACCTGAAGCTACTGTACCGGTTATCGATGTTAATCTAAATAAAGATTGCCCTGGAGGTGCAGCCAATGTTGCGGCAAACATCAGTGCATTAGGGGCAGAGACTACCTTATGTTCGGTAATAGGAGCCGACGGAAACGGCACTACGCTGACAGCGCTGCTTAAAAAGTTGAATGTAAACACAACATTGATTATCAATGACCAGAATCGGACTACCCTTTGTAAAACCAGGGTGAGCTCTGGTTCACAGCTGATTGTCCGCTATGATGAAGGCAGTTGCCATCCAATAACACAAAACACTACCGCACAACTGATTACCAATATCAAAACAGTTTTTGACAGTGTGGATGCTGTCATTATTTCTGATTATGATAAAGGCGTAATAACGAGCGATCTGATCAACGCTTTAACAGAATTGGGCGCTACCTCAAAAAAAATATTTGCTGTTGATGCGCGTGATTTTACCCGCTATGCAATTCTTGAGCCTACATTGATTAAACCTAATTATGCAGAAGCGTTAGCCTTAGCCCAATACAAAGCCATTAACGCTAACCGACTGGAACAGGCAAAAAACTGGGGAAAAAATCTTTATGAGCATACCAGGGCAAAAAATATTTTATTGAGCATGGATGCTGACGGGGTGTGCTGTTTTGAACGGGGACGCTTTAGTTTTCATTGCGCTGTTCCGAAAGTGGCCAATCCACAGGTAAGTGGTGCAGGCGATACTTTTATGGCCGCCGCACTAATGGCTTTGCTTAGTGGTGCAGATCTTAGCGCTGCTACCACGCTTGCGGTAAGTGCAGCTTCGGTAGTTATAAACGAACCGCACACGGCAGTGTGTAACATTGAGCGTTTGGCAGAAAACTTCAGCGAAAAACGTAAATTATTGAGCAATAAGCGCGAAATTAAACAGTTAATAAGTACCTACAAAGCACAGGGAAAACGGATTGTATTTACCAATGGTTGTTTCGATATCCTGCATAGTGGCCATGTAAGTTACCTAAAAGGATCAAAGGCCGAGGGAGATATCCTTATTGTGGGACTGAACAACGACGAGAGTATTAAAAGGCTAAAAGGGCTTCAACGCCCAATCAATTCTTTAGCAGACCGCATCGAGGTGCTTTCGGAACTATCTTGTATTGACCATATTATTTCCTTTGGAGAAAAGGGAGATGATACGCCCGTAATGTTGATCAAACAGATACGCCCACATGTTTTTGTTAAGGGTGGCGATTACCGTCATAAATTCTTGCCCGAAGAAAAAATACTTCAGGATATGGGTTGCAAGATTGTCTTTTTGCCTACTGTTGCCAACAGATCAACTACAAATGTAATTAGCAAAATTCAGCAAAACCTAGGTTTATCTAACGCTAACACGATAAATTAATGGAATGGAAATCCTGTAAGAACATTCTGGTCATCCGACCAGACAATATGGGAGATCTGCTCATGTCGGCTCCCGCAATTAGGGCTTTAAGTGAAAGCTTTAAATGCAATATTACCCTGCTCACCTCAACTATGGCACTTGAGGCCTCTGGGCTGCTTCCATGGGTAAACGAGGTGATCTGTTACGACTTTCCCTGGGTGAAAACACAAGATACCCAGCCTTCCGAAACATTGCCAGCGCTAATAACGGATATTAAGCGCAGGGCTTTTGATGGCTGCATCCTTTTTAACGTACACAGCCAGAATCCTGTCCCATCAATAATGATTGCTTTTATGGCTGGCATCCCTTTGCGTGCAGCCTACTGCCGCGAAAATCTCTATGGCCTGCTTACCCATTGGCTGGCAGATCCAGAGCCCTATTTCGAAATCAGGCATCAGGTATTGCGCGATTTAAAGCTTTGTTCGTTTATTGGTGCCAACACAGCAGATCCGCACATCAGGATCGCAATAGAAAGCGATATCAAAAACGGAAAATTAAAAGGTCTTAATCTAAAAAAAGATGGATTTTTTGTGCTCCACATTGGTGTTTCAGAAAAAAAACGACAATATCCCAAAGACGAGTGGATAAAACTAGGAAAGACACTTATCGAGAAGTATAAACGCCCACTCCTGCTGAGCGGAAGCAAGCAAGAGCAATGTGTGACAGCAGACATTGCAGCAGCTATTGGCAAAGATGCGATCTCAATAGCAGGCCTGCTCAACTTAAAAGAACTGGCTACCTGCATTGCCCTAGCAAGGGCTATGATTAGTGTAAACAGCGGACCTATGCATTTGGCTGCAGCTACCGGCACGCCTATACTCGCGCTATACGCAAGAACCAACCCGCAGCACACGCCATGGATGGTGCCCTGCAGAATTATCGAATTCGATGCGCCGTCGTCACTTCAGAGTAAGAATCAGGTTTTACGTTTTCAGTCAGAAAAGATCTATCCTTTTCCCATTACATTTCCAGATACTTCCACAATAGTGAATGCATTTAATGATCTGCTCAACGAAACAACATCTCCTTAACCGATTTTTCTACCAGCGTATAATCGGGCGTTTCTGTCCAATCGATAGTTCGGTGTCTGCTCACATCAAGTGGAGCCCAGCGCCCTGGCTCTCCATCCATACTGATGATAACGCTTTGTACTTTAAGGGCCGCTGCCATATGCGATATGCCTGTACAATTGGATATTAGTCCATTCGAGCTTTTAAGTAATGCGCCCACCATCCCTAAATCGGTTTTACCCGCTAAAACAATCGGTTTACCCTTTATAAGGTTGGTTACCTGTTCAATAATATCATATTCATCAGCTGTTCCGGTAAATACGATCTGAAAACCCTGTTCAATACAATAGTTAGCCAGTTTAGCAAAGTTGGCAGGTGGCCATTGCCTCCAGGCCCCGCGAGAACCACAGTGCATACAGATATATTTACTGCCAATACTTAATTTGTTCAGCCTTTCAAAGTCACTTTCATGCAAGGGGAAAAACATTTCTGTTGTTACAATAGGGACGCCCAAATGTGCCATTAAAGCAATGTGCCTTTGGCTCTCGTGCCCTGCATTGGGATAGGTCATCAATAAACTATTATTTGCTAGTTCTACAGCATCAATAGAGAAGCCGCCAAGTTGACTATCAGAAAGATTGGCAAGCATTTCATTAACAATTGTACCATTGCCCTGCATCTGTAAAATGATATCGAACGCTTCAGTGTTAATGCATTTGCGAAATTCTGCAAACCCTTCTTCGTCAAATGGTCTTTCAGGTAATCCAGGATAACCGGGAAAGTCGATAAAGCGATCGAAAAGTTCATTAAAACGCTCAATTAATTCCTTGGTGGATGGAAGACCGATAAAAACAATTTCTGCATGGGGGCATGCCAAACGTAAGTTTTTTATGGCTGGCATTGCACACAGTAAATCTCCGAGCTGGAGGGCCCTGAAAATGGCAATCTTTTTAAACTGCAATATAGACCTGTTCATCTTTAAAAAAGCAATTTCCGATAACGGATGCTACCGTAAATCCGATAATATACAGACAGAAAAGGAATAAAAACAGATGTAATGAGCATCTCTGCAACGTGGCTGCGAGAGCGGCTGGTTTTTTGCAGGCGTTTAAGCGCAAAACTTATAATTAATACAAGCATAACGAACATTATGCTTACCGACAGCCTGCTGTACCCCCCTAAAGCTGTAACCAAACTAAGAATACAAAGCAGTACAATAACATAATAATTCCATAATGGAGCCCGCTGTATTTTTTGCCGGTAAAGCCCCGGATACTTTTTGAATAATAGTACATCAAAAATCCCTTTTCGTTGCTCTTTTAAACTTATTCCCCAGGCTGCTTCGCGCACAGGATGAACAACCACCGCCTGCTCATTTTTATATATGGGAACATTTGCGAGCATTAATTTAAACTCAAGGTCAGAATCTTCACGCCATGCCATACTAAACTGTTCGTCAAAACCACCGGTTTTAAACAATGCAGCTTTGGTACATGCGCAGTTGGCAGTTATAAAATCAGCCTCCGAAAGCCTTGCTGTATTCAAAGCAAAGTCAGTGGGCTCAGCATATAGGGGAACCACTGTTTTACCACTATAGGCTACCAGTTCCCTGCCCTGGTGATGTTCCAAAAAACTCTTCAGCCAATCTGCCTGTGGCAGGCAATCATCATCGGTAAAAGCCACAAGCTGTGCACTCGCCATTAACCAGCCTAAATTCCGGGCGGCGGCTGGTCCTTTTTTTTCAGCCGTGCAGCGTACAACCAGCCGAAAAGCATAATTTTCCCTTCGCTGGTCTAGTTCTTCAATTATTTCCTCACTGGGCCCGTCATTTACCACGATCACTTCAAAATCATGGCCCGGAATACTTTGTTTATTTAGTGCATCTAAGCAATTAACCAAGAGGCTCAACCTGTTGTAGGTTGGAATAACTACTGATATTTTTTTTGGCATCTGTTTTAGTGATTAAGTACGAACCGATAATAAGCGCATCAAAAGGCGACGACCAGAAACATTCTACCGCATCTCTGGGTGTGCAAACAATTGGCTTTCCCAGGGTATTGAAAGAAGTATTGATGAGGACCGGAACCCCTGTTATTTCCTTAAAGGCTTGTAATAACCGATAATACTGTGGGTGCTGTTCTTCGTTTATGGTTTGTACCCTTGCTGTGCCGTCGGTATGCCTCACAGCCGGAATAAGGTCTTCTTTTTCTTTAAGCACATCATAAATAAAAAGCATAAAAGGCGAAAAATCTGCACCCTTAAACCATAAATATGCGTCCTCCTGTAACACTACCGGGGCCACAGGGCGGAAATCTTCGCGGTCTTTCACTTCGTTAAGCATTGCCTGCATCCTGGGATCTATGGGCGAAGCGAGTATAGATCTGCTGCCCAGTGCCCTCGGCCCAAATTCCATCCGGCCCTGGTACCAGCCGATGATCTGGTTATCAGCAAGTAAGCCGGCGGTTTCTGATGCAACATCTTCCATTTTAGTAAAAGGTACTTTTGCCCATTTTAAAAAATGCTCAATCTCTGCATCACTGTATTCAGGCCCCCAATAAACGTGATCCATTATAAATTCTTTTTTTACCGCCTTGCGCTCGTTAATGTCTACGTACATGGCCGCTCCTAAAGCTGTGCCCGAATCACCAGCGGCCGGTTGTACCCACACGTTTTCAAATGGTCCTAAATCCCTTATCCTGGCGTTCAGTACACAATTAAGTGCCACCCCTCCGGCCATAACCAGATTTGGCACTTTTGTAACCTGGTAAAGGTATTCGACCAGCTTTAATACCGTTTCTTCTAATACCAGCTGCAATGAACGGGCAAGATCGAAATGAAATGCAGTAAAAGGTTCATCTTTTAGCCTCGCCGGACCAAACCTTTCAGTTAAGTCTTCAGCGCTTACCGTATACTGACCATTATCACCCAGCTTGATGATATCTCTAAACGCTGCAGCAAAACGTGGCTGCCCGTACGAGGCCAAAGCCATTACCTTATATTCGTCGGACGAATGCAGGAAACCCAGATGAGTCGTTAGCCGCTCATAAAGCAAACCGAGTGAATGTGGAAGATTGACCTGATTGATCCGGGTCATTTCTGTTCCCTTCCCTATTCCATAAGTAGTAGAAGCCACTTCACCCCTGCCATCTAATGTAAGTATGGCTGCATGATCATAAGGCGAAGGAAAAAATGCACTTGCCGCATGTGCAGCATGATGATCTACATAATGCCACTGCCAATCGCTAACTTTTGAACCATAAAAACGCTTTTGCAGGTGGTGCGGATAACCATCTACGAGTTGGTGTGGTGCATTTAATATGGAAGAAAGAAACAAATTATCCCATGATTGCCTCACGGTACCAGCAGAACCGTTATCGGGGTAAAACGGAATTTCACAACTTGGCTGATTCTGTTCATGTGGTGGTATCAACAATGCGGGATCAAAAGAATAAGCAATATGATCGACATCTTTTAAATGGATGCCGGCAACCTTTAAACAATAATCTATTGCATGGAAAGGAAGCTCATAAGTATTAAAGGGAATAGGCCGTTTGCCATGTTTGATGTGGGTAAAACGTTCATCTTCTACAGCAGCCAAAAGCATTCCGTCTTTTACAATGCAAGCTGCAGAATCGTGAAAAACTGCATTGATACCGAGTGTAATCATATTCGATAAGGGTTAAGTGAAGGAAGTATTCCCTTTATTAACCATTTATAAAGTGAAGTGATTTTGGTTTTTTATAAACAGGTATAATCCACTGCAGCCCTCGTATAAATACTTAAAGTGGCCCGCTTTCTACACGGCATAAAACTTTTTTTTTCAAGAACATGTTTATTTTGTAACAAGGAATAGCTTTCAGACCGTTCATACGGTTACTTATATTAATATGATCAAAGTAATTATAGTTGACGACCATCATGTGGTAAGGGATGGTATAAAAATGCTTTTAAATTCCGGTGAGGAGATTGAGGTTATCGGAGAAGCCGGCGATGGAAAACAGGTTTTGGGCCTGATCGATTCAGGTCTTGATCCTGATATTGTCATTTCAGATCTCAGTATGCCCGTAATGGACGGCCTCTCGCTGATCTATAAACTTAAAACCGACCGGCCTGAGATCAAAACAATGGTACTTTCCGTTTCAGAAGATGAAAATCATGTTACCCAGGCATTTAACAATGGATGCAAAGGCTACCTGAGTAAAAGTGCACAGCCCAACGAACTTATTTTTGCCATCAGGCATATCCATTCGGGCGGAAAGTATCTTGGCGCAGACCTTGGGGTAAAAATGGTTGACCTTATCATGCAGACAAAAAAACAAGAGCTCTTTCCCGATATTATTTTTACTTCACGCGAAAGCGAAATATTACAGCTCATTGCTCAGGGCTTTACAAATAACGACATTGCTGAAAAGCTTTTTATCAGCAGGCGTACAGTAGAAGGCCATCGCCAAAGCCTGATCGAAAAAACGGTTTCAAAAAACACCGCCGAATTAATTGGCTTCGCCTACCGTTACGGACTTATATTAAGCTAGCCCTTACCTAGGGATTTGTTCATTTGTATCTTTTGAACGTTTAAATCTGTTCCGTCCTGCTTTAACACTGGCTTTTAATTGCTCATGAATGGCAATGATATCGCCGATCAGAAAATAATCACGAAGATTGTTCCTGATGGTAGTGCGCATAATCCTGCGGACCGTATTTTTATGGATTTCTCCCAATTCCTTTACATACGAAAGCTGATTGAGTGCAAGCAGTGCGAAAAATGCACCGATCACAAACAAAAAGTTCCATCCGTGGAGCTCGAGCAGTTTAAAGGTTTTGTGCAATATCGGCGAACTCCAATCAATAGTCATTAACAGTTTGCGTTTTACGAAATATCCTGCAAGCAGCCCACCTATCAACGGGCCCAGCGAAGAGGCTATAGCCACTACAATATTCTTTACAGATAGATAAACAATGGCATCTTTTTTCGGCGCCAGCTTAAGCCCTATATTATTAAGCGAAAGGTTAATGCCCGCAATTGCAAATCCACTGGCCAAATGAATACCCAACAACAGTAGCAGATTGGCATATTGCCTTGAGTAGATCCCAACAAAACACCAGGCCAGAATACAAAGGATATAGAGTGGTGCTGCAACACCTATAATACTTTTGTTGCTGTAACGATCTGAAAAGGTGCCCCAAAGCCGGAGCGTTAATATACCGGCCATTTGTCCGGCAACGCCTAAAATAATCACATAAGAGAGCGAAAGCTTTAAGGTAGTGAGCATAAAAACAGTAAAAAATGGCGTTGCGATGTTAAGTGCAAATGCCCACGAGCAGTTAAAAACAAGAAGTTTACGAAAGTTTGGGTTCTTAAATGGACTTTTAAACAGTCCGAAAACATTACCTTCGGAAAGATAAGATTGCGGTTCCTGTGCCCTTGAAAGAATAAGCCCACCAATTAGCCCCACACCTCCGGCCACCGAAAAAAAGATCGCGTAAACCATCAGCTGAAAATCAGGAAACCGGCTCTTAACGTAATCCAGAAGCAAGGCCAGAACAATACTCAAAACCACGTTGAGTAGCTGTGTATACCTGTTCCTCCTTGAAAAATATTCTCCAAGCATACTTTCGGGTACCATATCTTTAATCCACGAATTCCAGCTAGGCCCTGCTATGGATCCGAACAGGTAGTGAAAAAAAAGCATAAATATCAGCAGATCCAAAGAAAGTCTGGAAAGTATAAGTATGCTGAAGCCTACCAACAGTAACGGAATCCTTGCCAGGTAAGCACAGAGTACAGCTACCGCTCTGCGGTTATGGTACCGGCCAACCAACCATACCGATACCAGTTGAAACACGTTCGTTGCAAGTGGAAGGGTTGCCAGTAGCCCAATCTGTATACTATTGGCGCCCAAAAGTAATGCCATGGAAACCAAAAATGTTCCACTGGAAAAAACGGTCATTACCTCAGCAGCCAAACCGTCCCATATTACGATTTTCAGGCCTTTTTGTATATCTCGTTCGCTGAGCGATTCTTTTGGTGATAAAAACATAAACCAGCGGTTTAATCAATTGCGCGATGCTGATTGGCACTTTTAATTGGACAACTAAATCCGGAGGTCTTCTATCATGCTAATTACCCCGGATCAATGGAATTCCCCATTGCTGTTTTTATTGATATTATGTATAACAACAGCACAACCAACTATTTGATTACCGAATAAATACCTGTTTTATGGTTCTATATACGCGTTTTAAAAAGAGTATAATGCAATAATTATTGATAAAGCTTTATTTCATAAGCTTTTATCATTTTTTTTTTTATAAAACTGTATCAGCAACTGATCCTTGCTATTGTTACCAAATGCGCACCAGTTGGGCTGCGCTTATTAGCAGTTTTTTATTTCAAACAAGGAGTGAACTACTTAAAATGCCGCAAGAACTACTCCTTTTTAGCTAAAAGCTATTAGCTTAACCTTTTAAGCCGTAACTTAACGTCATATCAAAAACAGTTATATGGATTAAAGCCCCCTTAATATGCATTTAGACAAACCAGCTTCGCTGAACAACAACATTTAATTCCCTGCGATAAAGATCAGGGCCGGCAGTTTTTTTTGGATTTCATATTAAAATAAAACAATCATGTCAAAAATTCTTGTATTAGACGATGATCAGAGTAATGCCGATGTTATCCAAATGGTATTGGAAGATCAGGCATTTATAGTGGTGAGTATTAACCATAGTGATGAGCTGCTGAGCACCATCAAAAATTTTCAGCCGGATTTGATCGTGATGGATATCCTGTTAGATAAAGGCGACGGTAGGGAGTTATGTAATGCCATAAAACGTAATATTGAAACCAGAAATATCCCCGTTCTGTTAATAACGGCAATGCTTGAAGCGCAGGCCGAAAAGATTCCAAGTATGGCTGATGGAATCATCTTTAAGCCATTCGACTACGTCAAACTTCACCGCAAGGTACGTCGGTTAATACATTGATTAAGACCAACGATAAAAATCATGTACAATAGCATAAAAGACAAGATTGGATAAATAGCTATTGATTAACGCAGCCGGATCTGTTACAGGTAATCCGGTCTATCAATTACATACTCCGATAGAGTGGTCGTCTTTCCCGCGCAGGCCTATTATATGGACACATCTCTGTTTATTTACATTTGTTTTTAGCGTCGTTGCCTAGGTCGATCGTCATGCTGTCCCGAATGTTCGGGATCAGCATCTTTCCTGTAATTAACAGCGTCATGTTCCGAAAAATCGTCAGATGGAAAATAAATGTTTATTTTTCCGCTCTATGCCGCGCTGGCATGGTACTTTGGAGCGCCAAAGTACCCAAAGCGCTTTGTCAATCCAGCAATGGGCCTTTCACACAACCCTACACACATCAAAAAAACAGCGGCACTTCGTTTTGTGTTCAATACTTTTTTAAAACTTTAAATTAGTGTTTATGAACACAAAACCACTGCGTTTTAGGTTTGGCAATGCTATTTGTTCTATTCTGCACCTGTTTTTTTGATTTCTCCGGCCCTTGGGATTGACGGCGTTCTTCGGTAAAACCTGTGTATGATTAAAGCTGGTTAGCATAACGCCTAAAAACCCATGCATCAAAGATGTGTCCACACGATAGACGCAGGCGGGAACCACACAGTACTCAGCAAAGCTAATCTTAAAGCGCTTGCATTACGATTCCCAACCCGATAGCTCGAGTTGGGAATGACGAACCGCCAAAATCTGCCATCCTACTCCTTTGTTTTTGACTAAAACTGATCTCACCGAATACATGAAACAGGCAGCGGCTCAAGCTCTAAGGGGGAAAAACCTGATGTAATAATTTCAAAAAAACCAAACCAACTAAAATCTGATCTGGTTATATATGAAGCAATTAAAAACATCATTATGGACAAGAAAAATAAAATCACCCGACGGGAGGCCATTGGCAGTCTCGGTATTGGATTAGCCGGCGTAGCCATATCGCCAAATTTAAATGCTGCAACTTTGATTCAGCATAACGATAACCCGAACAATGCGCTGGAAGATCCCACAACAAAATATCCACGCCCTCCTTTTAACCACCAGAACCAGCCCTGGCCGGCACTGGCCAGTAAAATGGTACCGAGGCCCGATCATGGCGAAAGCAGTTACAAAGGTTCAGGCAGGCTAGCTGGCAGAAAGGCTCTCATCACCGGTGGCGATTCGGGCATGGGCAGAGCGGCCGCAATTGCTTATGCCAGAGAAGGTGCCGATGTTGCCATAAACTATCTCCCACAAGAGGAACCTGATGCAAAAGAAGTAATTGAACTGATTAAAAAAACTGGTCGTAAAGCAGTGGCCATTCCTGGTGACATAAGGGATGAAGCATTTTGCAAAAAGTTGGTAGATACCGCTGTAAGCCAGCTCGGCGGCCTTGATATCCTCATTAGCAATGCTGCAAGGCAGCAAAGTACCCCATCATTGGCAGACTTAACCAGCGAACAGTTTGACTGGACAATCAAAACAAATATCTATGCGCCATTTTGGATTATCAAAGCAGCATTGCCGCATTTAAAACCGGGCTCGTCGATCATTGGCACTACTTCTGTTCAGGCAACCGACCCCTCTCCTGATCTTTTTGATTACGCACAGACAAAGGCTGCTACTACAAATTTTGTGAAATCACTTGCCAAACAACTGGGTCCGAAGGGAATAAGGGTAAATGGAGTAGCACCTGGACCCATTTGGACACCGTTACAGATGGGAGGAGGATCAACGCCCGAAAAACTTAAAGAATTTGGTAAAGATACACCTATGGGCAGGCCAGGCCAGCCAGCCGAACTGGCTTCCATTTATGTCCAGCTTGCCGCAAATGATGCCAGTTTTTCAACCGGCCAGATTTATGGTGCTGCAGGCGGAAACGGACAACCTTAAAAAGGCAGGTTTATGAAACCGCTGGAAAAGCTGATCAAAAAGGATGAAAATCTGAATTTTCCAAAAGACGGATCGAGCAAACAGAATGGGTAATCGTTAACTGTGCCAGAAGCAGTATTAATAAGAATTGAAAAAGTAGATCATCGTTTAGCCAACCCCGTATTTCCCGCAAATCAATTACGCAAAATACGGATCTGACAACATCTTTAATACTATAAATCAGGTAGTTACCTCTGTACGATAATATCTAATTTTAATCTCAGTTCTCATATAACTGAGGTTATGCCCAAAAAGATTATCCTTATAGAAGATGACCCATCCAATCTTGATGCCTTAACGCTTGCCCTAACCTGCAACCATTATCAGGTCTTTGGTTTTTTAAATGGCCGGCAGATGATAGAAAACATCAGATCCATCATACCCGATATGATTATCATAGATATCATGCTCGGGTATGAAGACGGAAAAAAGTTATGCAGCATGATCAGGGAAACACCTGATATCAGCCATTTGCCTGTAATCCTTACCTCTGCCAACGGCAATATATCAGTAATAAGGGATTGTCAGGCAGATGCTTTTATTGAGAAACCGTTTGATATAAATGAAATGTATCGGCTAATCGAATCTCATATGCTGATCATGTAAGGGCAGAACAGGTATTCACGCTTCGCATACTTTCCAAAATCATCACATTCAACTGGCTAATAACAGGGTACTTTCCACTACCTGTGGTTTATACCCTCAAATTCAGGGCAGCCTAAAACCGCAGTGCCAAATGGTATATCCTTTGATGGATTTTATACACCTAAAAACATATACCTATGACACAGTACGAATTCTCACAAAACATCAGCCTCTATTCAGGGGCACTGCGCTCACACGCTTTGAAATTTACTAACGATCTTGATGATGCAAATGATCTGTTGCAGGATACTTTGGTAAAGGCTACACGTTTTGCTTCAAAATTTGATCAGGGTACCAATATAAAGGGTTGGCTATTTGTAATTATGCGCAATACCTTTATAAACACTTATCGCAAGCACCAAAGGCACCGCGACCATGTTGTACAGGTTGAAGAAATTTCATCGGTGCAGCTCGGCGGTAGTGCAACTTTAAACCAGGCGGAGAGCAAGTTTGCAATGGAAGATATTAAAAACGCTTTAAAAAGGTTACCCAAGGCTTATTCAGTGCCCTTTATCAGATATTTTGAAGGTTATAAATACCAGGAAATCGCACTTGAGCTCGACATACCCGTTGGCACGGTAAAAACCCATATATACCAGGCCAGGCAACTGTTAAAAAAACAGCTCAAACAGTATAAAAAATAATTAACCAACGAGGCTGTATCGCAATGGCAACTTTCACCTCAAATGCTGTCATATTGTCCAAAGGACTCTTACGGAGCTTATCAAGATAATTTACAGGTCTTTCGACAAGCTACCATTTACAGATTCTAAACGAAAGGTCGTCATTGCGAGGAGGAACGACGAAGCAATCTTTCCTGCTAGTGATCTTTGCTATAAAGATTGCTTCGTCGGCTGAAAAAGCCTTCTCGCAATGACGATTTAACACGACCTAAAATGCGCTAAAAACCCTCATACCATTTATGTTGAATTTTATGCGATAAATTAGGCCTCAATATGACAATTATATTTATGATGCAACTGTTCCAAACACTGCACACCGTATTTCTCCGGCTTCCTGCGATTAATACCCAATTTTAAACAAATAACACCCAAAATCCCATCGGGTATAGGAGATAAATGGCAAGCGCTCTACAACAACACGCAACAACTTAAATATCAAATAATTAACACAAAAACAATTCGATTAGCACTACAAATCCTTAAAAAAACATCTCTATTGATCCCCCAAATTTGAAAACAGAAAAATAGATCCCCTATCTATTCTTTTCATTTTCAGCAAGATCGGCATTTTAAATAATTCTAGGTTTTGTAAATCGTTTTAAGGCCAAACTTTACAATTTTTGGCACAAACATGTGCAGGTTTTGACTGGCCCGAAATTTCGCTTATATTTATCCTTTAATCATCCTATGGGAGCTTCACATGGACTTTCCAGCGTTTGATCTGACCCATAAACCCGGTGGCAAATAAAAATGCGGCATCAGGGCAGTATAGCAAGTACCCGTGTTCCCCTTATCCATTTCAGAATGATAATTGAGATGCGAAAAAAATAAAAGAAATGCAAGAAAACCAAGATGGTGCTCAGTCACATCATCCAGCAGAGCTGAACAGGGAAACGCCTCAGCAGGCTGCTTCCTTCCCAATTATAGGTATGGGTGGAGCCAGCGGATCATTACCTGCCTATCAAAAATTCTTTACCCATATGCCTGCCAATGCCGGCATGGCTTTCGTAATTATTGTCCACCAGGATAAAGCCGAAGAACTGGATTATTCCGTCCTGCTCAAGGAGTCGACCAGTATGCCGGTATTGACAGCAAAAGATGGTTTGGAAGTACGCGAAAACCACGTTTACATCATTCCTCCTGGCACTGATATGGGTATTCATAACGGCCATCTTTTACTTTTTAGCGCCTCGCGGCCAAAAGGTGCACACATGCCTATTGATTATTTTTTCCAGAGTTTAGCTGAAGATCAATGGAACAAGGCTGTTGCCATCATCTTTTCTGGTTTAGGAGCCGATGGAGAAACAGGTTTGAGAATGATCAAAGAAAAGCTCGGTATGGGTATGGTACAAGAGCCGGATACAGCCGAATTTTCGAGCATGCCTTCTGCTGCGATTAAAACACACATGGCCGATTATGTTCTTCCCCCGGAAGAAATGCCCTTAAAACTGATTCAGTACCTTAATCATCCGGTCCTTGTAGGTGAAGCAAACGAAGAATTAACCTCACCCCTTACCAATAAGGTACACATACAAAAAATACTGATGTTATTGCGTTCGCAAACCGGACATGATTTCACTTTATATAAAAAAAATACCATTTCACGCCGCATAGAGCGCAGGATTGCCTTTCATCAGCTGCCAGATTATGAAAGCTATGTAAATTATTTAAGGGAAAATCCGGCAGAAATCGATACCCTGTTCAACGAACTTTTAATCGGTGTAACAAAATTCTTCAGAGACCGCCATGCCTTTGATAGTCTGAAAGAACATGTTTACCGTTTGCTTGAACAAAAAAGCCCGGAAGAGCCGATCAGGATCTGGATTGCAGGATGCTCAACAGGTGAAGAGGCCTACTCTATTGCCATTATCATTACCGAGTTTTTAGACAACCTTAAGTCGAAGCGGAAGCCCAAAGCGCAGATTTTCGCTACCGACCTCGATCCAAATGCGATAGACCATGCACGCGCAGGCTTTTATTTTTCGAATATCGTTGCAGAATTGTCTGCACAGCAGCTTGAGAGATTCTTTGTTAAAAAACCGAATGGCTATACTGTAAAAAAGGAAATCAGAGAAATGATTGTTTTTGCACAACACAACCTGATAAAAGATGCCCCTTTTACAAGGCTCGATCTGCTGTGCTGCCGTAATGTGATGATTTACCTGACTACAGAGCTGCAGAAAAAGATTATTCCGGTTTTTCATTACTCGCTGCAGCCAAATGGGCTCCTTTTTCTCGGGCCTGCCGAATCTGTGGGTGCTTTTAACGATATTTTTAACAGTATAGATTCCAAATGGAAGATTTTTGAACGTAAGGAAGGTGTAAGCGCCATCGGAAAAATATTGGATTTTCCTTTCCACATCGCCAATCAGGATAAACTGGGTAAAATTGACAACACCACAAAAGCATTGGCCAAAAACCCAATTGCCGAAAGCTTTAATAAGGTACTGCTCGAAAATTATACCCCCGCTTCTTTATTATTAAATGAAAAAGGCGAAATCCTATACATCAATGGCAAAACAAACCGGTTTATCCAGCTTAATCCGGGAGAGGCGATAATGAATATCCATCGGATGGTAAGGGAAGAACTGAAATACGTACTGGGAAATGCCATTCACCTGTGCCTGACCAACCACACCAAGGTCGAAATTAACGATATCAGGATCAAAGAAAACAACCGTACTTACCTGATGGGCTTTTCTGTGGAATACCTTAACGAGCCTGCGCTTCAAGGTCTTTTACTGGTTAATTTTTATGAAAAAGGGCTGATTAGAAAATCTACGGCTAGAAAATCTAAATCTGCATCCAATATCAGTGAAGGAGCGGTAGAAGAACTTGAAAAAGAACTTACCTATACCAAACAGCAACTGCATACCACCATCGAGCAGATGGAAACCTCGCTGGAAGAACTAAAATCGACCAATGAAGAACTGCAGAGCACCAACGAGGAACTGCAGAGCACCAATGAAGAAGCATTAACCACCAAAGAGGAAATGCAATCGCTCAATGAAGAGCTAATGACGATTAACCTCCAATACCAGAACAAGGCAGAAGAGCTCACCCAGCTGAACAATGATATGAAAAACCTGCTGGACAATACCGAGATCGGCACCATATTTCTCGATAACCAGCTTAACATTTTACGGTTTACCCCTCAGGTAACCAGACTGTTCAATGTAATTACTTCCGATATTGGCCGTTCCATTACCCATATAGTTTCAAATTTCGAATACCCTTCTATTGAACAGACCATTAATGAAGTAATTACAACCTTATCGGGTAAAGAACTTGAAATCAAAACCAAAAAAGGCGAATGGTATAACCTACGCATTATGCCCTACCGTACAATGGATAATTTCATCAATGGTGCTGTACTTACGTTTACTAAAATTACACCGATAAAATCGATGAATGCCAGGATGCTCGGCTTATTACAATATGCGCAATCTACTGCCGACCTACATCCTCAGGCTACTGTTGTATTGGATGCCGACAGAAAGGTATTGGTGTGCAATGAGAAGTTCCAGAACATGTTTCGCATACAAGAATATGAAATAAGAGAACTTTCTTTCACAGAAATTGTTATTAATAAATGGCAGATGGATCTTCTCTCTGACAAGCTCTCCGATTCATCCCTGGCAAGTGAAGAAATATATGTACAGCACCATTTTAACGGACTGGGCCTAAAACACTTGGAAATTAAAATAGAAAGGATCATGGAAAAAGGAACAGGGAGTACTTTAATCATGATATTGAGTTTTAAGGAAAAATAAAAAAATGTGAACAGAACATCAAAAGAAGTTATTCTTTCGGCACTCAGGGCTAAAGCAGAGGAACTCCTGTCCGAAAGAGACTTTGCTGGACAAAGAATACCTCCAGACAGCGAAATGGCTGTTTTAATTAACGAACTGGAGATCCACGAAATTGAAGTGGATATGCAAAACGATGAACTCCGTGAATCGTACAGGGCAATCGATATGGAGCGCTCAAGGTTCACCGGTTTTTTCGATGCTGCACCCATTGGTTATTTTATTCTTGATGCATTGGGCATGGTTAGCGAGGTGAATAATACAGGCATAAACCTGCTCCACACACACAGAGATGCAATTTTAGGCAAACATTTCTCTTTCTGGATTTTACCTGAAGTAAAGGAACATTTTTATGCTTTTATTTTAGGGCTGGAAAATTTAGGTAACACCAGAAGTTATGAAACACTCATCCGGCTTTCGGATGGAAAGATAATGCAAGCACAGTTGGGAGGAATAGCCATGAAAAACCCGCAAACCGATGCAGCTGAGTATTACATTACCTTAACAGATATTACAGAATCAAAAAATGCTGCACAAGTACTTAAAGAAACGACCGAACGGCTCAACCAGACGTTAAAAGCCTCTTTTACGGGCACATGGAGCATATGGCCCGATAAAAAAAAGGTATATTTTGATGAATTTAGTAAAAACATCCTTGCACTTAATGCCAATGATTTCGATGATACTTTAGATGGTTTACTTAAGCTGGTGATCAGTGAAGACCGTGAAAAAATAAGAGCAGTATGCGAAAAAAGCAACACGCTGAGAGAAATAGACATGGAGTTCCGTTTAAAATCAGACCACGGGCTGCCAAAAACAATTCTCGCTAAAGGAAGAGAAATTTCAAAACCTGGCGAAGACTGTTATTTTACCGGGATTTTATTCGATATCTCTGAACGTAAACATGCGCACGAAATTGAAGAGGCGAATAAACGGGCTCAACAACGTTTGTTAACACAGGCCGTGCTTGATGCACAGGAAAAAGAGCGAAGTAAAATCAGTGCGGCCCTTCACGATAGTATCTGCCAATTGCTCTATGGCATTAGGTTCAATATCAGTCACCTTAAAAAAGCAGATGAAGCTCAACTCAAGGCCGAAATGGGTAATGTAACCAAACTGCTCGATCAGGCCATACGCGAAATCAGGGATATCTCTTACGAACTTACCCCTTCTGTACTTAAAGATTTCGGATTTACAGCTGGCATAAAAGAGATGAGCCAACGCCTGAGCAATGGCGTTTTTAAAATCAATACCCAAATACACCGCAATGCCGATAAGCTACCGGGCGAGGTACAGCTATATGCTTTTCGCATCATCCAGGAGCTGATCAACAACAGCATCAAGTATTCGGGTGCAACACAGGCCTCCATATCGGTATGTACCGAAGATAGAAAAGTAAACATTACAGTCTGCGATAATGGAAAAGGGATTGATCTGAAAAACGAAAAGCACTTACGCGCAGGGTCCGGATTAAGGGGAATTAAAAACAGGGTAGCCATGTTAAATGGTACATTTAGTGCCTATAACAACAATGGCGCATGTTTTAGCATCTCTTTCGATCCAGCGGAATTTAAAGAAGAGTGATCATGTCAAAAAATATCAGAAATATTATTACCATAGGTGCATCTGCAGGAGGACTATCAGCGGTGTCTAAGCTGCTTTCTAAACTTCCTGCCGATCTGGATGCTGCTATATTTATTGTAATCCATTTAGGTAAGGCAGCCCTTGTAGATGTTGTACTTAATATGCTGGGCAAAAATTCGCCGCTTCCGATCAGCATACCGGAAGATGGTACCTCGATAAGCAACGGACAGGTTTACCTTGCACCAGCTGATGCCCATATGATGCTGCAGAAAGGGCACATTTTAATTAAACGGGGCGCTAAAGAAAACCATTGGCGCCCATCTATTGATGTACTGTTCCGTACTGCTGCTGCTGCTTACGATTCGTGTGTAACGGGCATTATCCTAACTGGCCTTTTAGATGATGGAACATCTGGAATGGCCGCAATAAAAAAATGTGGCGGCCGCTGTATCGTACAAGAGCCTGAAAACGCCGAATTTCCTGACATGCCCAACAACGTGATCAGCAACATGGAGGTTGATTACCGGGTACAGATTGAAGAAATGGGCTATATCCTTAACGACCTGTATTCCAGAAATGAATGCGAAGCCACCGAAGTGCCTGAAGAAGTGAAACTGGAATCAGAAATTACCATCCGAATGTCAACCAGCCTCCCGGCAACCGCACAGCTGGGGCAGCTTACGCCTTTTACCTGCCCTGATTGCGGAGGGGTTCTTACCCAGATCGAAGACCTGAATGGAGAAAAACACTACCGCTGTTTTACCGGCCATGTTTTTAGCGAAAGCTTTTTGGATAGTGAGTATGCCGATAAAACAGAAGAAACCCTTTGGGTGGCCATCCGCATGATGGAAGAACGCCGAAACTTTAACAATACCATGCGCAAAGACAATGGCCTAAACGAGCCGGAAAGAGCAGCCAAAGATCAAGAGCTTCTGGCACACATCGAAAGGCTCAAGCAGGTGATGCAGGGGATGGCAAAAGAGCGTCAAAAAATTAAATAACTAAATATTAGAAGCCTTGAAAGTAATACTCGCAGAAGATCATAACATTGTTCGAAACGGCATTAAAATGCTTTTAGAATCGCAGGGAGAGATAAGGGTTGTAGCCGAAGCTAACAATGGCCTCGAAGTACTCAGCTATTTTTCTGAAGGTGGCCATGCAGATATTGTAATTGCCGATATTAACATGCCCGAAATGGATGGAATCAGCCTGATCGGGCAGCTCAGAACACTGAGCCCTTCTACTCATGTTGTGATGCTCTCTATGCTTGATAATGAAAAATACGTTGCCCAGGCATTTATTGAAGGTGCCAGAGGGTACCTCCTCAAAAATGTAGGCGAGGACGAACTAAATTTTGCACTACGCTACGTAGCTGGCGGAGGCAAATACCTTTGTGCCGAACTGGCCGAAAAGTTACTCGATAAACTCACCCAAACGACCATACAACAGCCCGAAACAAACGGACAGCATATCGATTTTTCACTAAGGGAAATGGAAGTATTACATTTAATCGCCGAAGGATATACGAATACCGAAATGGCCGATAAACTATTTTTAAGTAAACGCACCATTGAGGGGCACCGCCAGGCACTGATCGATAAAACAGGTGCTAAAAATACCGCTGCACTTATCCGTTTTGCGGTAGTCAACGGCTTCATCAATTAGGCCGAAACCTGCGGTAACCAGCCAAAAAATACCTGGCAATTTATCAATAACAAAATCTGTTAAATATCCATTTGCGTATATCTTGGTGATAAGGCAATGGTAGATAAAAGCGAAAAATTAGCGGCACTTCTTAAAATACGCTCCATTTATTTGAGCGGTTTTGGTGGGTTACTTAAAGATGGTAGAATAGTAGACCGGAGAGAATTTCCTCAGGCGATACCTATTGGCGAATATGTCAAGCTTGGAATTCCTAAAAGCCAGAAAATTACAGGGACTTAAATAAACGAACAGTTGGTATTGATAGCGTGCCCGTTACTAAAAGATTGGAAGGTTAGTTAAATTTTACACGCCAGGGCTTAAAATACATGAGCATAGCGTTACTGTTTAACTTTTTCGGTTTCTTTTTAAGCAATAAACGTTTTACTGGCTTCAATATCTCTTCAATGCTAAAAGGTTTCTCAATAAAACAGTCAAATTTACTTCCCTCCAACTGGAGTAAAATACTGCTATAGGCCGAAATGATTACCACTGGAATTTTAGATAAATGCTCATTTTCTTTAAGTGCTGTGCAAATCTCTCCACCATTTACCTTTGGCAAATGGTAGTCAATTATGATGAGGTCGGGCCTGAATGCCTCTATTACACCCATTTCAGGAGCATCTGTCTCTATACGGCAGTAAAATCCCATATCGGTAAAAAGATTTCCGAGCACTTCAGAAAGTGCGGGATCATCCTCAATAATCATTAGCCGCTGCGGCAAATGCACCTGTTTTTCAACTGCAATGAACTGTACCCGTTTTTCCATAATCTTATTGACAACTCTTTTAAGCAATTTACCAAAATACAGTTCCTTCTGCAATGTGGTTAATACTGTTTTAAAAAAGTAAAATACCTGAAATACAAACACTTAAACACAACATATCAATCAAATAAGCTAAACTCATATTTGAACCACAAAAAGTAAAAACAACCCGAACCAACATCGCTTTTTTATTGTTTATTAATAAATGCAGCTTTAAGCAATCAACTTAAAATAATGATAAAAAAACGATGAGAGACCTACCCTTAAACCATAACCAAGAAGATTTGAATACATTAAAGAAAAAATTTGATGATGGATTAATTGAATCATTATGGAGCGAAAACGGAGAATTGACCTATATTATTAACGATGGGTTGGATTTAAATGAATATGCTAACCTGGCCAAACAAATTTTGGAAAGCGAAGGCGATATTGCCCATGATTTTATTGGCAAGGTTACCAATAAATCGAAAACTTCATCAGCAAGATTCGAATACAGGTCTGGCTGGTTTTTAGATGGCATGGCTGATGGAGAAATTGAATAACAGGTAGCAGCAAAATGCAAACAAACTGATAACGAAATATGAAATTAGGAAAAGCATACATCGGCACATCGGGATGGAAATACCGCCATTGGGAGGGCAATTTTTATCCTGATGACCTTAAAAAGAAAGATCAGTTTAAATATTTTACCGAACATTTCGATACTGTAGAGCTGAATAATTCATTTTACCGCCAACCCAGCATCGATAATTTTAAGCAATGGGAATTGCAAAGTCCGAAAAATTTCATTTATGCTGTTAAAGCCAATAGATATTTTACCCACCTCAAAAAATTGAATGTGGAAAAGGCCGAAATCCTCGATTTTTTAAATGCCAGTGAAGGGCTGGAAAACAAACTGGGACCTATCCTTTTTCAGCTCCCGCCTAAATGGCAATTAAATACAGAAAGGCTGGAGCGTTTTTTGGAAATGCTCCCTAAAAAGCACCGATATACTTTCGAATTCAGAAATCCAAGTTGGTATCATGATGATGTATTTACGCTGCTCGCCAAATATAACTGTGCTTTTTGCATTTATGAGCTGGCCGGGCATCAATCTCCGATTTTGAGCACCGCAGATTTTGTGTATATCAGATTACATGGACCTGAAGGAAAATATCAGGGAAGTTATAACAACAATAGTTTAACAAAGTGGAACAACATGTTGATTTCGTGGATGAAGGAAGGAAAAGACGTGTACCTCTATTTCGATAATGACCAGGCTGGTTATGCTGCTTTTAATGCGCTAGAAATAAAAAAAATGATCGGCCCGGCATAACAAAAATAATTTAGCAAAAAAATAAGCGAAAGTACCCAAGCTTATGTTGGTTAATTTTCGCTTTGCTTAAAACTTTTAATCAGATGGTTCTGTTATTTTAACAAAGTAAATCGCATTATGGCAAATACCAAAAACGACAGAAAAGACCTTGAGAAAGGCAATCAACGGAAAAACCAGGAAGAGCTAAATCAAATCGCTTTGGGTAATACTGACATAAAAAACACGTCGTTAACCAATAACAACGATCTTTTAAGTTTGCCCAAAACCGATGGCACAGGTGCGAACCCTGCCGCGGCCACCCCCCATTCGCTTATTGTACACGAAGATGAAAAGGATAAAGACAGGTATGAAGAAGGCAACAATAAAGATCAAAAAAATGCCCCTACAGCATAACGTAAAAACGCAAATACCATTTTTAATGAACAAATTTTAGTGTACAAACTATTTCTTTATGAGTAAACTGATCTGTATACTTGAGGATGATGCAGGGATAAGAGATATATTACAGTTCCTGCTTTTAGAAGAGGGCTACCAGGTAGCATGTTATACTACCGTTAATGAGTTTCTGAGCAGAAAAAATATCAATCCAGACCTTTATTTATTGGATGTAATGCTGCCCGACGGCAACGGCATGGCGGTATGTAAACTGCTTAAGGCTGATCCTAAAACTGCCGCAACACCGATAATAATGATGAGTGCCCATGCCGATATACAACAAATGAGCAGCGGATGTAATGCCGAAGAATTTGTGGTAAAACCCTTTGATATCTTTGTATTATTAAAAAAGATTGTCGATCTGTTAAATTTAAAAAGTGCTGCAAAGGATACATAATTGGTTAATTAAACTTAAATCAGCCATGTTAGAATAAAACTTTATATCATTATACAGTAAACACCAGAACGATAAAAACCGGGGTGGCAAGATCAGCTTTGCTTATTTTTTCAAACGTTGGATTTCATTCAGGTCTGCCGTCCAATGGGCAATTTTTGCTTCAGCCCAGGCCCTCAAATCAGGGTTAAGCAATCCTGTAGAACCAGTAGCTTTTACATGAAAGCCAATCATTTTTTGGTCTGAATCGATGAGGAGTGAATGTAACTGTTCAAATTGGACTGGATTATGTTGACGCAATAGTGTTAGTTTCTGCAAGTGTTGTTCTTTGAGCGAAGTTTGCGAAAATTGATCCTGCGTATTTGTATTTGCAGCTAACTGCTGAATATAGGCTTGATTTTCATTCCCTCTCCTGATGCCTAAATTCTTAATCTCTGGCGCATCAGCCATCTTCTGCAGCTCAAGGTTCAACTGCTGCTGATATTGCATTTCGGGATATACCGAGTCGGTAAATTCGCGATCGTGCATGGCAAATTCGGTTCGATCATGTTTGCAGCCAAGCAAAAACAGCGAAACAATAAGAAATAGACAAAACTGAGGGTATTTCATGATTTTAACGCTTTTACAAAATATTAATTTACCAGTCGATAAACCAGCACAAAATTGTTCCGTTTATTTATTTGGTTTTCACCCATAAAACAAAGTAAAAACAGAGATGGTTTTATAAAATTAACTGGTAGATCCAAAAAAGAAATGCATAAAAAATTCTGATGGTTATGTAGTGAATAATTACACAGACTAAAAAGAATTCAAAAAGAAAAATTCATAAAACTTTCATAAAAGCACAATTGTTTTATTACCAGTATTTTAACAATAACTCTATTCTTATGAAAAAACTTATGATTATGATGTTGGCCTGCTCAATCTGCCTGACATCAGTTGCACAAACACGGCAAGACACCACCAAGAAAAAGACAGAAAAAACAAAACCTGCAAAGAAAAGCAAAGAATGGCCGTCTAAAAAAGACACCACCAAACGTGACACGCTCAAACGTGACACCATGCAGAAAACCAATCCAGTACATTAAGCAAGGGCCCTCACGGGCCTTTTTTAATGCATCACAATTTTTCTAAAAAAATTAAGCTATTTAGACATCAGGTGGCTTACAAGCTCAACCTCATTGGTTAGATCTAAACGCAATGGCGTAATAGAAACATAACCATGATCAACGGCCCAACGGTCGGTGTCTTCTTCGGCTGGCTCAAGCGGAGTTACCGTAATCCAAAAATGTTTCCGCCCCATCGGGTCTTCTCCTGGAACAACATTTCCATCATAAAGGCGCACAGACTGCCGTGTCCACTTAATACCCTTAGGTTCTGGCGGAAAATTAACATTATACAGGGCAAGCTCGTTGTTTATAAATAATTCCTCGAGCGAACTCACCACAAAGGGTTTTAGTTTTTCGAAATCAGGTTCGGTACGGCCAACCGGCGTACTTAAAGCAATGCCTTTTACGCCCAAAAGAACAGCTTGTTTTGCCGCAGCCAATGTTCCCGAATGCCACATGGAATTGCCTAAATTTGGTCCCATATTAATACCCGAAAGCACCACATTGGTATCAGGATATAGGTGCAGACCAAGTGCAACACAATCGGCCGGTGTACCGTTTACGCGAAAAGCATCTATACCCTCAAAAGCAATCGGCGATTTCTTGTAGCTTAAAGGCCGTGAATGTGTTATGGCATGGCCCATAGATGACTGTTCTACATCAGGGGCAACAATTCTTACTGAACCAAAAGTTTTGGCAATGTTGGCAAGTGCTGCTATTCCGGGGCTGTAAATGCCGTCGTCATTGGTGATCAAGATATTCATGTCTATTTTTTTACTGTTTATACCTCTTAATAAAACTAAGTCTGGCCTATATTGTTCAAATAAAGATGAAAAAGCCAGCGCCTTTAGTTCACGTGATCCATAATCCTGAAGCAGGACAACAAAAACTTTCAGAAAAAGAACTTTCGTCTGCCATTGAGCGTCACGGCTTTTCGGTAGATTATGCATCTTCTGAAAAACGTTCATTAAAAGATATCCGCCCCGAAACTTCATTTATTGCCATTGCCGGTGGCGATGGAACCATAAAAAAAACGATTATCAAACTCCTTGATAAAAAACTGCGTTACAAACGGCCCGTAGCCCTTCTTCCTTTTGGTACAGCAAATAATATTGCAACCTCTCTTGGTATTTCGGACGATCTGGACCGTAATATAGCTTCCTGGTCTAATTACAATCTGCGAAAATTTGATATTGGACAGGTTACTGGAACAACAGAACCACTCTTTTTTATCGAATCTTTTGGTTTTGGCATTTTCCCTAAACTGATGCAAAAACTCGAAGGCATGGATACAACAGCAATTAAAACGGCTGAGGATGAATTCAAAATTGCACTGGATACGCTATTGTCAATTACCGAAACCTATGCTGCTCATACCTGTAGCATAGCGGTAGCGGACGAAAAAATAAGGAAAAAATGTATCATGGTCGAAATCATGAATATTTCGCGCCTTGGCCCTAATTTGAGGTTAAGCGAACACGCCGATCCCAGTGATGGTTTTTTTGATGTGGTAATGGTAGAAGAAAACCAAAGGGAAATTCTAAAAAACTATATCGCGGAAATTGCAAAAGGAAAAGATGTAGTATTTCCTGTGCCGCCGATAAGAACAAAACACTTAAAGATAAAATGGAACGGAAAAGATGCGCACGTTGATGATCAACTGATAAATGACATCAAAAAGAGCCGTTTAAAAGTAAACCTCATGCACAGCCTTGTAGAAATAATGGTTGAAAGTAAAAAACTGAAATAAATAACTACTTGAAAATATAGCTGATTTACACAAGTGGTCGTCACCCTGACCTGTTGCGCAACGGAAAACTACGCAGTAAACCGAGCCTTAAGCGAGCTCACCGAAGGTAATTTATTTCAGGATCTTAAACGTTAAGATGCTGCTATCTCAAGTATACTTCAAGCTTATTTCCGAAAAGAGTGCTTATTGACTACATTTTTTTATATTAAAAAAGTAATTTTGCATGGCATAATAAAAATCAGCCTTTCAATCTAAACTCGATTGAAGCGGCATCCCCCAATCCTTCATTGGGGATACAGCGCAAAGCGAGACTGTATGACCCGAAGAACTACTGCACACTCATTTTCAAAAAACAATAAAGAAAAAGGCATGAAAGATGCTGAACTAAATTCAGCATGACGATAAGAAAATAAAAAACAGTTGGCAATTCTAGATGGCAGTTTTTATATGTTTTGCGCCATTTAAAACCACCGTTACCGATCATCTTACTCATCAAAGATTTGTAGAAATTAACCAGCCTTTTTTATCCAAAAAGAACAACTTTCTGTTCAAGGTAAAAAGATAAGCTCCGGAAAAACGCGTACAATTCAAAAACCTTTGCGCTTTACCTCCTGTTTTAATATAAAAACAGCTTATGAAAAACCGTACCGACCTTACGTCCGCCAGGGACGGAGAAAATGAGAGTCTGTGGCAGGGTTCGCATCCCCGCCTGGAAATCAAACCGCTCAAAGAAAATACAATTTACGATGTAGTAATCGTTGGTGGAGGAATTACAGGTGTAACCACTGCACTTGAACTACAGCGAAAAGGTAAAAAATGTCTTTTGATAGAAGCGCAAAACCTGGGCTTCGGTACAACAGGTGGTACAAGCGCACACCTGAATACCTTTCTGGATGCCACCTATCCGGAGATCGATAGCGATTTTGGAAAAGAAGCCTCTGCCCAACTTGCGCTTGCTACAAAAGAAACAATCGAAATGATCGGCAGCAATATCAAATCGCTCGAAATCGATGCAGACTTTGAATACAAAGATGCCTTCCTCTTCTCTCAGAACCAGGAAGAGACCGAGCAGCTTAAATCCATCCTTTCTTCTTCCCAGCAGGCTGGTGTTAAGGTAAGCGAAGTATTTGAAAACGGTATTCCAATCGATTTCCAACACGTATTGTTATTTAAAGAGCAAGCGCAATTCCATCCCATAAAATACATACTTGGCCTAGCCAGAGAATTCCTAAAATTGGGTGGAGACATCCTGGAGCATACCTTTGTTGAAAACAGTGAGTATAAAAACGACATTCACTATATTAATGCAGGAAATGTAACCGTTCAAGGCAGGAATTTGGTATGGGCTACACACATTCCGCCTGGAATTAATATCCTGTCGCTCAGAAATGCGCCTTACCGAAGTTATGTACTGGCTGCTAAACTTAAAAATGGAGATTACCCCAACTGCCTGGCCTATGATATGCAAGAGCCTTACCACTACTTCCGAAGTCATGAAATAAATGGAGATCAATACCTGTTAATTGGTGGCGCTGACCATAAGACGGGGCACGATGATCCGGAAAAGGCCTTTTCAGCGCTAGAGAAATATGCAAGGGAAAACTTTGACATCAGCTCAATCGATTATCGGTGGTCATCACAGTATTATGTTCCCGTAGATGGCCTACCTTATATCGGGCAGTTTCCCGGTGGTGATGAGAACAGCTTTGTAGCAACAGGTTTTAACGGGAACGGGATGATTTTCGGCAGTCTTTCGGCAGTTATCTTAACCGATTTGATATTGGGTATTGAAAACGATCTTGCGAAACTGCTCAGCCCTTCGCGATTGAAACCCGTTTCTGGTTTTATGGATTTTGTGCAGGAAAATGCAGATGTGGCCTATCATTTCGTTGCTGACCGGTTTGGAACAGAAATTATCCAGTCAACAAAAGAGCTAAAAAACGATGAAGGCAAAATAGTAGAATTAGATGGTAAAAAGCTCGCTTTGTATAAAGATATAAACGGCAAGGCTATCGCTTTAAGCCCTGTTTGCACACATGCCGGTTGTATTGTTAACTGGAACGCCAGTGAAAAGAGCTGGGACTGCCCTTGTCATGGAGGAAGATACGCTACTGATGGTAAAGTTCTTACCGGGCCACCAAGGAAAGCGTTGGAGAGAATAGAAATCCATAAGGCTGGGCAAGCCTGATAAAACAAGCTCAGGTATAAATCAAGATTTGGACCGTTACAAAGGGCGACTAAAAAAGACCACTGTCCAAACAAATCCATCAACATTAGGGTTGTAATTTTATGGTTCCATTTAATATTCAGATTGATCATGGTGATGATAAAATAACCCTGACCATTATTCCAAAGGAAGATTATTATATAATCGTTTATTTTGGCGGTATCCTTGGTGCCATCAGAAAAATGGGACTGGACTGGATACTGCTCCAACAGGAAGAGATTGATCCTGGAATACTGGAATATTTCGACCATAAACTGAATTCTGAAGCGACACAGGTATCTTTAGGTATTCATGAAATTAACCTCATTGCGGGCGAAATTGAAAATCACCTTGTAAATCAGTAATAATAGAAGCTTTGGCCAGATCCTCATTTTGTTGATCACAAAAGCTCCGTTCTAACCCACGCTACTCAAAACCATTTATCCATAAGGGTTGTTATTTAGGCCAAGAGACCTCCGCACTACCAGCACCAGGATTTGCAAACACCTGCAAACGGGTCTGTTAATGTAGCGGCCAAAATAAGATTTTTATAATGGACAACAAGATGAAAAATGTAGGCAAAATGCTTATTGCCAGAAACCTCACCATTGCTTTTGCTGAAAGTGCAACCGCAGGCCGGCTTTCAGCGGATTTTTCGATGATAGAAGATGCGGGTAAATTCCTTAAAGGAGGTATTACCTGTTATGATGCCTGTTTAAAAGAAGATCTTTTACAGGTTGACGCTTCGTTGATCAAAACTTATACCCCTGAATCAATGGAGGTTACGAAGGCCATAACACTGGGACTGTCGAAATTGATAGCTGCAGACATCCATATCGGCATCACCGGACTTGCAGCTCCCGGAGGAAGTGAAACACAGGAAAAACCGGTAGGCACCATGTTTATCTACGCTACCCACCACAACGAACTGGCTTTTTCAGAAAGGCTCAATTTTACCGGCAATCGTGAGGAAATTGTTGCAGCAACCGTATTGGCTTGCGCAACCATGTTGGAAGATTACCTTACCTTTTTGGATAACAAATAATAGATATGAAAGCAAAGAAAGTATTTCCAAAAAAGACCTGGCTGTACCGAAATGGGCTCTCCATAACCTTTATCAGCCTATTTGTTTTTACACTCCTGGCACAGGCAATTACCGGCTGGAAAGAACACAATAGTGAACTGAGCGACGAGGGAGCTCTGCCGATCTCTTTTAATAATTACCTTCATACCGGGCATTTTATTTCTGCCACTTTCGAAAATTTTGAAAGCGAGTTTCTGCAGATGGTTCTTTATGTGCTGCTAACTGTAAAACTGCGCCAGATCGGTTCAGCCGAATCTAAAAAACTTGATGAAGAAGAAGAGGTTGATCGCGAGCCTGTAGCCTCGAAGAGTGCCCCATGGCCCGTGCGCCAGGGCGGGCTGATCTTGAAACTGTATTCTAACTCGCTTTCTATTGCTTTCGGCATACTTTTTCTGTTAAGCTGGTATCTTCATTTTTATGGTAGCTGGCGAGATCACAACGCTGAGCAAATATTAAAGGGTAAAGCAACAGATACGATGACCGCCTATCTTGGCCAGGCCAACTTTTGGTTCGAGACCTTTCAAAACTGGCAGAGCGAATTTCTCTCGGTGGCTGCCATTGTGGTATTAACTATTTTCTTAAGGCAGAAAGGCTCTCCGGAATCTAAACCGGTAGATGCGCCACATATGGAAACCGGAAAATAAAAAGATCAGAAATATTAAAATTGATCATGATGGATAGATTGGTACAAAGAACTTAAAACAAAAAATATAAAACCATTTGAAATTTCAGCCTGTTCTATAAATATAAAAACCTATTAAATTATAATTATGGCAACTACAAAAACAGCGGGCAACAAAGCCTCAAAGTCTGCATCAAAAACAGGAAAAATAGAAAATTCTGAATTCCATGATTTTTTTATTGATGAATTAAAGGATATTTATTGGGCAGAACAACACCTTGCTAAAGCGCTTCCAAAAATGCAGAAAGCGGCCACTAGCCCTGAGCTTGCAGCAGCTTTTGAAAAGCACACAACTGAAACCCAACAACATGTGAGTACACTGGAAGAAGTTTTTGGGCTTTTAGGTGAAAAACCAGCGGCTAAAAAGTGTGATGCAATGGCAGGTTTACTGGAAGAGGCCGATGGAATTATCGCTGATACCGACAAAGGTACGATGATAAGAGATGCAGGACTTATCCTGGCAGCCCAAAAAGTAGAACATTATGAAATTGCAACCTATGGTACCCTTAGGGTGTTTGCCGAAAATATCGGACACAGCGACATTGCCGAACTTCTTTCTCAAACCCTTGAAAATGAAAAGGCAACCGATGTCGCACTTACCGAAATTGCTGTCAACGCGGTTAACGAAGAGGCCGTTGCAGAATAAAAATAGGGTGTATCATAAGAGCGATTTTTAGATGCTGTCATGTTGTCCGAAGGACTCCTACAGAGAGCCTCCCGATGAAAATTGGGACAAGTGGTCGAAACACCTTAAAGGTATTTAAGCGGGTCCTTCGACAGGCTCAGGATGACAGATTACTATAGAAAGGTCGTCATCTCGACTGTAGCGCAGTCCCGAATTTTCGGGAGAGAGATCTTTGAATCAAATTATAGAAATTAAATTTAAAAGATTTCTCCTCCGAAGGAGTTCCTTTGGAACACTACGGTCGAAATGACGATACTTCGAGACGGTTAAGTGTTATTATGCAAATGATATGATCAACACAGGAAATCCAATATTCAGCCACAAATTTACTTCTGATCCAACTGTCTTGTTATACGATCAGAAAGTATATTTATACACCGGGCACGATGAAGCACTGCCAGGGGTACAAAGCTACATCATGCGCAACTGGCTCTGCTTTTCTTCTGCCGACCTGATCAACTGGGAAGAACATCCGGTACCATTACGGGCAGAAGATTTTAGCTGGGCAAGCGGAGATGCATTTGCATCCTGTGTGGTATTTAACAAACAGCACTTTTATTGGTTTGCTGCAGTCTCCCATCGCGATATACCAGGCAAAGCAATTGCACTTGGCATATCAGAAACACCTACGGGTCCTTTCCGTGATGCATTAGGATCGGCACTTATCACAGGGAATGATATCCCTCTCGACAAAAATCCGACGGCAAACCTTGACCCTTCTGTAATCATTGACACCGACGGGCAGGCTTATATCTTTTGGGGTAACCAACAGTGTTATTTCGCTAAATTAAGTGACGATATGCTCAGTTTGCAGGGCAAAATCGAAACGATTGAGCTACCTGGTTTCTCTGAAGGTGCTCATGTTTTTAAACGCAACGGCTGGTATTATCTAACTTACGGTTATGGCAGTCCGGAAAAGGTAGCCTATGCCATGAGCCCCAGCATACACGGGCCATGGATATTTAAAGGAATATTGAATGAGCTGGCTGGAAACTGCGAAACAAACCGTCCTGCCATTATCGACTTCAAACGAAAAAACTACTTTTTTTATCATAACGGTGCATTAAAAGGCGGAGGCAGTCACAGGCGTTCGGTCTGCGTGGATTATCTTTATTATAATCCAGATGGGACAATCAAGCGGGTGCTAATGACCAGCGAAGGATTGCGCTACCGCGCTCTGACCAAAGAAAGCTAGACCGCTTGCAATTTGAACTAATTTTCACCGAAATATCTCCCGCACAAATTTCACATTAACGCCTTGTGGATTAGATCCCAGATCTGACCAACAAAAAACACCGTCCTAACACACTCCAGCAATGATTTAATGGTTCTAATCCAGATTGTTGCATTTGCATTTACCAGGGAAGCATAAATAAACAAGTGCTACAAAAAAACACCCGATTATTCAAATGTACTAGTAAAAATGACGAAATAAACTATTCTCATAGCCACAATCCAAATAATTTAGCCTACTGATCATCAAACCAGATTATGAGCCGAAAGCCGAATAAATTATTAGCGATTCTTCTATTTCTTTTCTTAGGAATCCTAACCTTAAGTGCGTACAAAAGAGCCAGCGGACTTAAAGATTACTATAAAAATTATTTTCCCATAGGTGTTGCCGTTAAGCCGAGCGACCTCCATAATCAAGAAAAAGCCCTGATTTTAACACATTTTAATAGCATCACGGCAGAAAATGCAATGAAAATGGGTCCAATACACCCCTTTGAAAATAGATTTTTCTGGAAAATTGCAGATTCAATTGTTCAATTTGGACTACAGAATAAGATAAAAGTAAGGGGCCACTGCTTAGTCTGGTATGCCCAAACGCCAAGATGGCTATTTAAAGACTCTACAGGAAACCAGGTAACTAAAGAGGTATTACTTTCCAGGATCAAAAACCATATTAACACTGTTGTATCACGCTACCGCGGGAAAATTTATGCCTGGGATGTAGTAAATGAGGTGATTGCAGATGACACCAGTACTTTCCGGAAATCTCAGCTGTATAATATTGCCGGAGAGGATTTCATTGAACAAGCGTTTAGGGATGCACATGCGGCAGATCCAAAAGCATTATTGTTTTATAACGATTACAATACGGAAAATCCTATAAAACGGGATAAGATATATCGGATGCTTAAAAAGCTGTTAGCCAAAGGAGTTCCCATCCACGGCGTTGGATTACAGGCGCATTGGTCGATCAGCACCCCTACCCGCTCCGAACTTGAAAAATCTATTGAATTGTTTTCATCTCTTGGTCTTCAGATCCAATTTACCGAGCTAGATATTTCCGTGTATTCGGGAAGACAGGGCGGCCAGATGATTACAGGCGAAAAAAGCACTAATGCAGTTGTTTTTACACCAGAAATGGAACAACAGCAATTGGAAAAATACACGATGGTTTTTGAGGTCTTCAGAAAATATAAAAAAAACATTACAGGTGTCACCTTTTGGAACCTCTCCGACCGTTATAGCTGGCTCGATGCCAGAGGTAGGAAAAACTTTCCATTACTATTTGATGCCGATTTAAAACCAAAAAAAGCATACTACGAGGTTACAAAGTTTTAAACAAACAAGCATTTGATGATTAAAGGCAAGATGTACTGCTAAATCATCAGTATACATCAATTACGATCAATTATAACCAAATATGATTAAACTCCGTGCCATCTTTACTTGCGCAGCTTTATTGCTGATCAGTATTCCTTCATTTTCTCAAGATTCGAATTTTTATATATTTCTATGTTTCGGGCAATCGAACATGGAAGGTGCCGCCAAATTTGAAACACAAGATACTACAGCAGTTGACCAACGGTTTCGCCTGTTGGAAGCCGTTAATTGCGACAACTTAAACCGTACAAAAGGCAACTGGTACACTGCTGCTCCACCGCTAACACGATGTAAAACCGGACTGGGGCCAGTAGATTATTTCGGTCGGACACTTGTTGCCAACCTGCCCAAAAATATTAAAATCGGTGTAATTAATGTCGCCGTAGGCGGATGTAAAATTGAACTGTTCGACAAAGAAGATTACCAATCCTACACGGCAACAGCGCCAGATTGGATGAAAGGTATGTTAGCAGAATACGAGGGGAACCCCTATGCCCGGATGGTAGAGATGGCTAAAATTGCACAGCAAAGTGGCATAATCAAAGGAATATTGTTGCATCAGGGAGAGTCAAACACCGGCGACAAAGCCTGGCCGGAAAAAGTAAAGGGCGTGTATGAAAACTTATTAAAAGACCTAAAATTAGAAGCTAAAAATACGCCACTACTGGCCGGAGAAGTGGTAAACGCCGACCAGGGCGGAGTTTGTGCCAGCATGAACGCTATTATTGCGACTTTACCGCAAGCCATCCCTAATGCACATGTTATTTCTTCTGCGGGCTGCCCTGATGGACCAGACAATCTTCATTTTTCTGCCGAAGGCTACCGCATGTTAGGCAAAAGATATGGAGAAAAGATGCTGAGCTTACTTGGCAAAAAATAATCAAATAGCCTATACTTTTCCAAATTAATCAAGATACAATGAGTGTCAAAAATATATTTTCAAGTTATATCCTATTTCTATTCTCCGTACTGGCCTTCGGAGGATGTAAAACGGGTCAATCGCTTTCCAGTAATCAAACAGATAGCAGGGGTTTAAAAGATTTTTACAAAAATTACTTCCCGATCGGTGTTGCCGTTGGCAAAAGAAATCTGAGCGGAGCGGAAAGCGCGTTGATTAAAAAACATTTTAACAGCATCACAGCAGAAAACGACATGAAAATGGAGTCGATGCAGCCTATAGAGGGGAAATTTAATTGGCGGGAAGCCGATTCGATTATCAGCTTCGCAACGCAAAATAACATCAAAGTACGTGGCCATAATTTATGCTGGCACGAACAGGCACCCTCATGGTTTTTCACCGATAAAGAGGGAAAGGAAGTAAGTAAAAAAGTATTGTTACAACGGTTGAAGGCACATATTGACGCCGTAGTTGGGCGATATAAGGGAAAAATATATGCCTGGGATGTGGTGAATGAGGCCATTGACGACGATTCTACAAAATACTTACGAAATTCGAAATGGTACCAAATCTGTGGTGAAGACTTTATCATCAAAGCCTTTGAATATGCACACGCCGCCGATCCCGATGCAAAGCTTTATTACAATGATTACAATACCGAAAGGCCAGAGAAAAGAGAACGCGTATACAAGTTACTCAAAAGCCTGAAAGACAAAGGTGTACCTATAGATGGGGTTGGCCTCCAGGCGCATTGGTCTATCTATGAACCTAGTGAAAGTGAACTCGTTACAGCAATTGAACGCTATTCATCTTTGGGCCTTAAAATACAGTTTACCGAGTTAGATCTTTCCATTTATCCATGGGAGAAAAATAAACGTGCTAAACGTTCGAATGAAAGCGATGCTTACACCGCCGAACTTGAAGCCAGGCAGGTTGCAAAGTACAAAATGGTGTTCAATGTGTTCAGAAAGTATAAAAATGTAATCACCAACGTTACCTTCTGGAACATTTCTGATCGCCGTACCTGGCTGGATGGTTATCCGGTACCTGGCCGCAAAAATTACCCCTTACTTTTCGACACGCAATTAAAACCTAAAAAAGCCTATTGGAGCGTTATTAAATTTTAAATAATGAAGAAAATATTTCCGCTAATCTTACTCCTTTTCAACGTCCTTATTGCACAAGCCGCTGGGCTCGGTCCAATTACGGTAAATACTTATTTGCCCGGAAGTTTTGCTGTGGTGAGCAAAGGTAAGGTTCCATCTATTTTAGTAAGTGCCAATGAATGGCCAGGCGCTATACGTGCTGCCCAAAATCTTCAAAACGACATTAAAAAGGTAAGTGGACTTGAACCCGATTTTTTAACGGATAAAACAACCGGCATGCCTATCATCATCGGCACTATCGGCAACAGCAAAATCATCGACGAAATGATCAGAAATCATAGTCTAAATGTCTCCGAAATTGCCGGAAAATGGGAAGCTACAATAATTCAGGTGATTAAAAACCCAATTAGGGGCATAGATTCTGCTTTGGTAATTGCCGGAAGCGATAAGCGGGGAACCATATATGGAATATACGAGCTTTCTGCTCAAATAGGTGTTTCGCCCTGGTATTATTGGGCTGATGTTCCGGTAAAAAAAAGCAGTTCGCTCTATATTATTGCGGGGCGTCATGTAATTTCTTCACCTGCTGTAAAATACCGGGGGATATTTTTAAATGACGAAGCGCCCGCCCTTTCGGGATGGAGCAGAAAAGAATTTGGGGGTTTTAACCATAAGTTCTATGAGAAGGTATTCGAATTGATTCTTCGCTTAAAAGGAAATTATTTATGGCCTGCCATGTGGGGAAGTGCATTTAACGACGACGATAAACTCAACCCTGTTTTAGCCGACGAATATGGCGTAGTCATTGGAACTTCTCATCACGAACCCTTAACACGGGCCCATGATGAGTGGAAAAGATATAAAGGCGGCAAATGGAACTACGATCAAAATCCCGAGCAGCTACGTGCATTTTGGGAAAGCGGACTGCAACGTGTAGCCGATAAAGAACAGATTATCACTGTTGGCATGCGTGGCGATGGCGACGAGCCCATGTCTACAGGTACAGCTACCGCACTATTGGAAAGAATTGTAAAAGATCAACGCGAAATAATTGAAAAAGTAACCAAAAAACCTGCGGCGCAAACGCCACAGCTATGGGCCCTATATAAGGAAGTTCAGGATTATTACGACAAGGGGATGCGGGTCCCTGATGATGTAACTTTACTTTTATGCGATGATAATTGGGGCAACATTAGAAAATTGCCGGGTTTAGGCGAAGCGCCCAGAAAAGGTGGTTATGGGATTTATTATCATTTCGACTACGTGGGTGGCCCCAGAAATTACAAATGGGTAAATACCAACCCTATCCAAAAAATTTGGGAACAGATGCGATTGGCTTACGAACATGATGCCAATCAGATCTGGATCGTAAACGTTGGCGATTTAAAACCAATGGAGTTCCCCATCCAGTTCTTTTTAGATTATGCCTGGAATCCTGACGCCATCCCGGCCGATAAATTAATGGACTATACAATTAATTGGTCGGTCAACCAGTTTGGTAATGAACACGCCACAGCAATTGCCAGCCATATAGATACTTATCTAAAATACGCAGGTAGAATTAAACCAGAACTACTTCATGCAACCACCTATAGTTTAAGCAACTATAACGAGTTCGAACAAGTTACCACTGATTTTAAAAAACTTAACGAACAAGCAATTACGACACAGCATCAACTACCTGTGAATCAAAAAGATGCCTATTATCAATTGGTTCTTCACCCCATTGAGGCTGTGGCTATTTTATATGAAATGTATCTCGCGGTAGCCAAAAACAAACTATATGCCAAACAGGGCAGATTTTCAACCAATAGTTTCGCCGGTAAAGTTGATTCTCTTTTTAAGCGAGATGCCGAAATCAGCACTTACTACAATAAAACAATGGCTGGAGGAAAATGGGACCATATGATGGATCAAACGCATATCGGTTACACTTCCTGGCAACAGCCTGATAGTAATATTATCCCTAAAACTACGCTGATTAACAATACTTCTACCACCATGGGTGTTTCACTTGAAAACTCGGAGCTCCACTTTACTGGAAAAACAAAGGTAGCGCAGGGCTTCACTTTTTCAGCGCTTGCAAATACATCACATACGCTCGAAATTTTTAGAACAGGTGCAGGTGAAATGAAATACGACATCAAAGCTCCTGATTTTGTTATGTTAAGCGGCAAAAAGGGAACACTTAATGCTGATCAGAGAATTCAGATCAGCATTGATTGGAACAAAGCGCCAAAAAACACTAAAACAAGTGAAATTCTCATTTCAGGCAGTGATAAATCTAGCATCACCATCCCCATTAAAACCGAAAACATTATGCCAACTAATTTACCTGCTAATTTATTCCTCCCTGATAAGGGCTACATTTCGATGGAAGCGACAAGTTATAGCAGAGCGGTAAACTGCAGACCTATTTTCTGGAAAACCATTCCCAATTACGGAAAAACCAGGGGCGGAGTAATCGCAACACCTGTAACTTCACCAATTCAGCAACCTGGTGAAGGCTCACCACATTTGGCTTATGATATTTTTGTAACTGAAACGGGCAATTTTACCTTAAATACCTTTATCTCCCCTACTATTGATTTCACCGGGAAAGATGGATTAAAGTTCGCCGTGTCAGTAGACAGGCAAGCTCCCATAGTAGTTAATATCAGTAAAGATTATATCTCCGATTATGCCTGGGGACAATCGGTAGCCAACAACATCAAGATTTTTAAAACGCCCCTTGTTTTTAACAAAACCGGAAAACACACCATCAATTATTGGATGATTAATCCAGGTGTGGTACTGCAAAAATTAGTACTCGATCTTGGAGAATTAAAACCAAGTTACCTAGGACCACCAGAAAGCATTAAAAGCACAGAAAATTAAATTACCAAAACCATGAGCAACATGATTAACGAATTAAAAAAAATCACCCTCTTTACATCCATTATGGGAATGGCTATTGCCAGCTCCTGCCAACAAGCAAACCAAAAAACGGAAAAGGAAACGGCAAACCCGCCTAAAAAACCCAGCTATTTATCGCAGCCAATAATCTCCAAAATTTATACGGCCGACCCGTCTGCACACGTTTTTAATGGAAAAATTTATGTTTATCCTTCACATGATATCGAGGCTGGCACTCCGGAAAATGATAATGGTGATCATTTTGACATGAGGGATTACCACATTTTGAGCATGGACAGTGTTAACGGTAAAGTTACTGATCACGGTGTGGCACTAAGCATAAAAGATATACCATGGGCCGGCAGACAACTTTGGGCTCCGGACGCTGCCTTTAAAAACGGAACCTATTACCTGTATTTCCCGGTTAAAGATAAATCTGATGTATTTAGAATAGGTGTTGCTACATCAAAAAATCCGGCAGGACCGTTTAAGGCTGAACCTGAACCTATTAAAGGAAGTTATAGTATCGATCCGGCGGTGTTTACAGATACTGATGGCGCCAGTTATATGTACTTTGGCGGAATTTGGGGCGGGCAGTTGCAACGTTGGAATAACGGAAAATACGATGCCAATGGATCTAAAACCGACTCACAGAAAGAAAATGAACCTGCATTGAGTGCTAAAGTAGCGAAACTGAGCAGCGATATGTTATCGTTTGATGGCGAAGTGAAAGATGTTCAGCTGGTAGATAAACAAGGAAAAGCATTACTCACCAATGACCACGACAGACGTTTTTTTGAAGGCGCCTGGATGCACAAATTTAATGGAAAATATTATTTCACTTATTCAACAGGCGATACCCATTATTTAGCTTATGCAATTGGCGACAAACCTTACGGACCATTTGTTTACGAAGGCACTTTTATGAAGCCCGTTCAAGGTTGGACTACCCACCATTCCATTTTAGAGATAAAAGGCAAGTGGTATATCTTTTACCACGACACCCAGCTTTCGGGCAAAACACACCTTAGAAATGTGAAAGTGACCGAATTGAAGCACAATGCCGATGGAACGATCGAAATGATTGAACCATGGGTTCAATAAATATATGCTGAAAATAAGGTTGTTATGGGGAATTGAAGCAATTGATGAAGTTAATCCTGATAGAATTATTATTACCCCAGGTTTCGAATTGGCAAATTGAGAAATCTGGGGGCAAAAGCAGGAAGTACAGCGAATAAATGCCCTTCGATTACACTATCAATGACAAATTTCTAAAATTGGTCGTCATTTCGACTGGAACACAGTGGAATGGAGAAATCTTTGAACTATGTTACCGAAAGGTTTAAAGATTTCTCCATTGCGCTACCGATGAAACCTGTGAAACAAGCAAGCATACCATCAGTAAATAAAAACAAATGCTTAAATCGGTAAGCTTCAGTCGAAATGACGATATTATTTCTTTTAAATTCTCCTGTCATTTATATTGATTTTCATGAAATAAATTAAGCCTATCATTGACATTATTTTACAATCATTATTAATCAACATTTATCGACTTTCGCATTTCCATTTAGCTAGGCCATAGCACGGTATCCCCGTTCTACTTAAATCCGGCCTAACAAATTTTTCGGGCTGCACTGTTCTGACCGCACAACTGGCTTTAAAAGAAAAATTTTCAGCCGGCATTTTTTGTTTTTTCATGGGCTTTTATTTTTTCAGCGGCATTCAAGCTAGCTACGCTGGTCTTTTTGATGCCAAAAAAGAAAGAGCCTTTCGGCGGCGGCGAGCCGAGGCAAGACTGCGCCTTAGGGCAAAAGAAATCAATTAAACGTCACTCATATTGATTTTTATACAATAAATTACCCCTCAGGGTGACATCTTTTTACGATTTATCCCTTGGATAAGAGATTAGGCTGAAACTTATTTTATTTTGCCTCAATCCTAAAATAATCGAAATCAACATATCCTCCGGTATTTTCAGTGGCGTAATTAAACAGTCCGAAACGGTAGCCTATAAAATGGGGAAGCGTATACGACATTTGCAGCGGCTCTCCTATCGGTTTCCAGGTTTCACCATCAAAGCTGTAAAAAAAATAGCCTTTATCTGTTCGGTTCTCAAAATCACATCTTGCTTTGAGATAAATGGTTTGCTGTCCGGCTGGAACATCTTCACCATTTACAGTGCCACTTTGGGCGCTTACCGTTACCACGGTTTTCTTTGACCCTGTATAGTTTACGCCTACCCAGCCAAATTTGCGTTGCAGCAACATCAGTCCAGCCTGGTCTCCAGTTTTCATATTGGAAATATCAATTGAAGTGATTGCGGTTGATACGGGCCCAATGGTCCGCTGGGTTAATGTATTGCGGGCCAGAAGAATATTGGTATCCAATCTGGAGGTGCTAATCCGTAAAAATCCCGGGTGTTTAGTTAGCGACCAAAATGCATGGTCTGGATTGTGGTTCCATTGCCATACCAGAGGAAGCGCGGGATCGCCTTTTTTGCGGCTAAATTCATCTGATGCCACAATGCCGGGAATTAAGCCCCTGCTAACCGGAAGTTCTAATGTTTCCGGGACTTTACCATCAACACCCAACACCGGCCAGCCATCTTCCCAGGTAACCGGAACTAAATATGGAATGCGGCCAACGGACCCAAAATCTCTAAAAAGATAAGAAAACCACTTTCCTTCTGGCGTGCTGATTAAACCACCTTGCGCAACACCCTTATCTTTAAGTGCTACCCGCCCTTCATATGGCCCCATAAGTTTGTCGGAACGGTGAACTACAACCGTACGCATCCCATTTCGTGGCCAGGTAATGTTAAAAAGATAATATTTGCCATTAATTTTAAACAGTTGGGAGCCCTCAGCTGGTAATCCTGCACCCGTACCCGTGGGAAGGCTTGCGTTTTCGATAATTGTTAAGGGTTTCGTGTCAGGTTTTATTCCAGATAAATCTTCATTTAATTCCACTAAAGTAATTTTGCCTGTACCGTATACCATGTAAACTTTTCCTTCCTCAAAAAACAGGGAATGATCATGGAGCGAAGGTTTAAAAGACGTAAGTTTCCACGGGCCTTTTTCAATATCTTTTGTACTGTAGATATATGTTTTGCCTGTGGTTCCAGAAAAAGTGCTTACATAATAAATGCCCTGATGAAAACGAAGGCTACTTGCCCACGATCCCCGCCCATAATCCCATTTTCCATTGGATAAAGTTAATTCGTCAGCATTTCCGAGGGTATCATAAGCGTAACTTACAATTTTCCAGTTTACCAGATCGGTTGATTTCATAATGGGCACACCAGGATTCATGTGCATCGTGGTGCTGCTCATGTAATACACTTTCCCTACTCTGATCATCGAAAGATCGGGTACATCAGCAAAAATGAGCGGATTTGTTGCTTTTTGCGCATCAACACTAGCTGCATTTAGCACAAAAAAGAGCAATAATGTAAATAATTTAAGGTTCTTCATACAGGTTAGGGAGCTTTTCAACTTGCGCTGCGTTTATATTTGGTATTCAAAGCTATTCAGAAATGTGAAGATCAACGAACCGCTTTGTTCAAATCTATGTTACAAATGTTTTTAATTCAATCAATCCCGTTACAGAAAAACAGGCGAACTAACCAAATGTGCTAGTAAAATTGACGAAATAAAGTAGTTGCTGACTAAGGTTCTCAATAATTTAGCGGCATTGATTGAAATTAACCAAATTTATCTTTTATGAACCTTAAATCCATCTTAGCCTTCTGCGCTTTTCTCTTTCTTCTTACAACCGCTCAAATCAGCTCTGCCGATGATGTTATAGTCGGTTACCGTCATTTGGCAGATCCTGGCACCCTTGTTTACAATGGAAGAGTTTATCTCTACGCATCTAACGACGATGAGAACTCCTACGATAAAAATAGCGGATACAAAATGAAATCGATCGTTTGCATTTCAAGCAGCGACATGAAAAACTGGACAGACCATGGTGTGGTATTTGAAGCACCGAGAGATGTAGCCTGGGCAGGCAGAACCTGGGCTCCGGCAGCAATTGCCCGCGACGGCAAAATTTTTCTATACTTCGGAAATGGTGGCAATGGCATCGGCGTAGCAACTTCGAGCAGTCCGATAGGGCCATTTAAAGATCCAATTGGAAAAAAACTCGTTGAAACCGAAACGCCAGGTGTACTTCCTGCGCCAAACATGTGGTTATTCGATCCAATGACCTTTATTGATGATGATGGCCAGGCCTATATGTACTTTGGCGGTAACGGTGAGAGCAATGTTCGGGTAATTAAACTTAACCGGGATATGATCAGCGTAGCTGGCCCTGCAACTTCTATTACTGCTCCTGCATTTTTTGAGGCTTCATGGATGCATAAAAGAAATGGGATTTATTATTTCTCTTACTCAACCAACCCGAAAGCGCAGATGCGCATCGACTATATGATGAGTAAAAGCCCCACAACTGGATTTACTTATGGAGGAATTGTTGCCGCGCAACCGCCAAAAAACAATAACAACAACCACCAGGGAATTTTCGAATTTAAAGGACAATGGTACCACGCCTACCACAACAGGGCTGTAGCATACAAATTGGGAATCCCCACAGAATTTAAAAGAAATTTAGCTGTTGAGGTACTAAATTACAAAGCCGATGGCAGCATCGAACAGGTAACCTACACGGCAGATGGAGTACCACAGGTGGAAGGATTAAATCCCTACATGCGCGTGGAGGCCGAAACAATGAGTGACCAACAAGGTGTTAAAACTGAAACATGCAGCAAAGGTGGTTTAAATGTTACTCATGTTAAAAACGGAGACTGGATAAAAATTAGGGGCGTAGACTTCGGCAAAGGAGCAAAAAAGTTTTCAGCTTCTGTAGCCAGTATTGGGAAGGACAATAAAATTGAACTCCGTTTAGGCAGCCCTGACGGAAAAGTAATTGGAACACTGGCCGTGCCAAACACTGGTGATGCGCAGGCCTGGAAAGAAGTAAGTTGCAAAGTTAATGGCGCAACAGGAAAACAAGATCTTTTCCTAACCGTTAAAGGAGCAGAAAAACCAGAAGTAAATATCGATTTTTGGACATTTTCGGCGAAATAGAATTTCACCCTATGTTTAAACAAAAAAACCTCGCAGGTATTGCACCTGCGAGGTTTTTTTGTAATTAATTAACCTGGAAGAACTTTTCGCATGTAACATAGGTTACATCAATTAATTCTTTAATATGCTTCATGCAATAAGATCAACAGAGACCTGTCTTATCTATTTTTGCTTGTAAATGGCATCATTACCGCTATAATCTAACCATTTAAAAGAAGCTGTACTTTTAGTGTTTTCTCCGGATGAAGTACCATAAAGCGCATAAAGTGAGCCGACAAAACCTCCTGCGGTTTCAGTACTCAAAAACTTTCCGTCCACTTTATCCTTTAATATTTTCCATTTGCCCGGACTTTCAGCATAGAGAAAATTGTAAAGCCCCCGATCAGCTTCTATTTTAAACTGCAGGGTTTTAGCTTTTACCGGAGTTTCAATAATCAAGTCCATACCCTTAGTAGCTCGGTTTCCTTTGTAAAGCTGAACCACCTGCTTGCCATCTTTTATTGATTTGCAGATGTAGTAAAAATTATATTCACCTTGAAAGATAAGCATCCCTGCTTTTTCATTTGGCTCAGAAGCCGTAAAGGTCATCTCTGTTGAAGCGCTACCTATTAAATGCTGCTGTCTTTTACCAATAAATGCCGGATTTCCTAGCCCCATACACGTTTCTGGCAGTAACTTCATTGTTAAGCCATTTTCTTTATCCAACCTATACCAGCTGGTATCATTGGTTCTTAGAAACAATAACGATTGATCAAGTTTTTTAAAGGTAGTTCTGTAGGCAAAGTTTCCGCTTTGTGGCGGGGCAATCTGTTTTACCTCCTTAAAATCAGCAGTATAACTATATTGAACTTCTTTTTGGTCTGGATTGATGATTGGCCAGCCATCTACCCATTTAACCGGTGCGATAAATGTTTCCCTCCCAGTATTATAATGATTGCCTTCATAAGGTCTTACTGCCAGGAAAATGGCGTAAGTTTTCCCATCTGGGCCATCAACCAATTCTGCATGACCGGTAGAGGTAATCGGGTCTTTACGGTTTGGATCTAAATCGCGCTGTGTCAATATCGGGTTTTTCTCATAAGGAACATAGGGTCCGGTAGCTTGCTTACTTCTTAAAATTACCTGTGAGTGATTAACGGAAGTACCTCCTTCGGCAGCACAGAGATAATACCAATCGCCACGTTTAAAAATGTGCGGTCCTTCAATCCAGACCGGTTTTTTGCTGATGTCTACCCCACCATTTACCAGCTGAACTTCTTCACCCACTACTTTTAAACCTACTGGATCAAACTGAAAAGTACGGATGGTTCGGTGCCCCGGATATAGGGGTTTATTATCTGGCGCATCGCTGTTATAAACGATGTAGGCTTTGTCCTGATCAAAAAACAGCGACGGGTCAATCCCTCTCACTTGCGGTAACCAAACAGGATCACTCCATGGTCCTTCAGGTTTTTTTGATGTCATCACAAAATTTCCGCGCTTGTCGATATTGGTACAGGTCATATAAAATGTCCCTTTATAATAATTGATTGAAGGTGCAAAAAGCCCTCTCGAGGTGCGATCACCGAAGAAAGTCATTTGTGATGGGCGATCGATCACATTGCCGATCTGCTTCCAATTTTTTAAATCCTTGCTATGGAACACCGGAACCCCTGGAAAGTAGGCGAAGGTTGAATTAACAAGGTAATAATCGCTTCCCACTTTGGTAACACTGGGATCAGGATAAAACCCTGCCATAATCGGGTTTGTAAATTTAATTTGTCCATACGAATAGCCAGTATAAAGAAAGGCGATCAATAGAAGAAGTTTTTTCATAAAGTGCACGTTGGTTATGCTCAAAACTAACATCTACGGCCTTACTGGCATGAGCCATTTGTTCAAAAGAAAGCTCCAGATGTTTGTTTTTTAAACAGAAATGCATTGAGATCGATTTTAAAGCTTCACGCGTTTATCTTTTCGTTTTACATTGATATATTCGGATGGAAGCATGTTAAACTGCGCTTTAAAAAGCTTCGAAAAATAGCTTGGTGTACCAAAACCTGTCATGTATGCGATTTGTGCAACGTTGTAATCACTTTTCTCCAGTAATTCTACTGCCCTTTCCAGTTTTACTGATCGAATGTATTCGATTGGTGTTAAACCGGTAATTTCGAGCAGTTTGTGGTAAAGGGAACCTCGGCTCATACCCACATGCCTGCTTAGTTCCTCTACTGAGAGTTCTGGATTATTAAGCTTTTCATCGATATACTGGACGATTTTATTCAACAACTTAACTTCACTAGACTCAATTTCGATTTCTTTAGCCTGTACCTGCACCTGTTTAGAATACGCATTTTTTACCGAGCGATTAAACAACAATAAGTTGTCGATTTTCGCATGGAGAATATCAAAATTAAAAGGCTTGGTGAGGTAGTCATTGGCACCGGATTTCAGGCCTTTAACCTGGTCTTCTTCTCCACTGATTGCGGTTAACAGGATAACAGGGATATGACTTGTTCTTTTGTCTGCCTTTATTTTTTGGCTTAGCTCAATGCCATTCATTTCTGGCATGCTGATGTCGGTAACAACTAATTGGGGGTGTCCGGAAAGTGTTTTCTGCCAGCCTTCTTTACCGTTTGACGCCTCTATAATATGATAAAATGGCTGCAGACTATCTTTTAGGTAAAACCTAAATTCCTCATTGTCTTCAACTAAAAGGATTGTAGGCATCTTGATCTCATTAGTTGTTGGTTCAGTAATGGATTCATCCAGTTCTTCGTTCGTAAAACTATAGGCTGTATCATCAAGCTCTAGATCATTTTCTTCATCCACTATCTCAACTGGAATCGAAACCAAAAATGCTGTTCCTTTGCCAAGTTCACTTTCTACGGTAATCTGCCCACCGTGCAGTTCTACAAACTCTTTTACAATCGACAACCCGATTCCACTGCCTTGATTTAAGATAGAACTCACATTGTTATCCATAAAGAAACGATCGAACACCCTGTCTTTACTTTGATGTGCAATGCCTATTCCGGTGTCTGAAACCTCAATACAAAATATAGGCTTAGTCTGATCGGCAGCGGCTCTTAGGAACATGTTAAGGGATACTTCTCCACCTTCTTTTGTAAATTTAAATGCATTAGAAAGCAGGTTAAATATAATCCTTTCCATTTTATCCTGATCAAAATGCGTTTTCAGGTTTTTAATATCGCTGTTAATACGAAGAGAAATTTTCTTGCGCTCGGAAAGATCCTGGAATGCTTCTGCAGCTTCACTGATAAAAGTAATGAGATCAGCCTCGTTCAGGTTCAACTTTAGTTCCTGTTCTTCCATTTTTCTAAAATCGAGCAGTTGATTGACCAGATTTAACAATCTCCGTGCGTTTCTACGGATCATCTTTACCTGACCGGCTACGGCAGATTCTTGTTTAACGGCAAGCAACTTATCAACGGGTGCCAAAATCAATGAAATCGGCGTTCTAAACTCGTGGCTTAAATTGGTGAGGAATTTAATCTTTTGTATATCCAACGCATGGGCACGTTCGGCATCCCTTCGCTGCTGCAGGATCCTTTGTTCAGCATTGATCTGGGCTTGTTCAATAGCAAGTTGCTGTTTGATGCGCTGAATTCCCCGTCGCCTGATGGCAAACAGGATTGTACCAATTAAGACCGCATAAAAAATATAAGCATAAATAGTTCTCCAGAAGGGCGGTTGTATATGAACAGAAATTGAAGTGATTTTATCGCTCCAAACGCCGTCATTGTTACTTGCCCTTACCTGAAAAATGTAATCTCCGGGGTCCAGATTCGTATAATATGCTGTTTTCTCTTTACCAACTTCATTCCAGCCATCATCCAAACCAACAAGGCGATAGGAATAGTGGTTTTGTTGCGGCGCTGTATAATTTAACGCTACATAACTAATGGAGAAATTTTGCCCATAGCTCAGTTTAATCTTCTTTGCGAAGCCAATCTGCTCTTCAATAGGTGATTTTTCGCCAGGAAGTACAACAGTATTGGCTACCTTTAGTTCGGTAAGCAATACATTTGGAACCACATTATTGGAGGGCAGTTCGAGCGGGTTAAAATAATTGAAACCGTCTTGCCCGCCAAAATAAAGCTCGCCGTCTGAAGTGCTGATTCCTGAACCCAATATAAAAGGACTGTCTTGCACCCCATTGGGACGTCCAAAGTTTTTTATTTTTTTTGTTTCTGGATCAAGACAACTGATGCCATTATCGGTACTGAACCAAATCAGTCCGTCTCTGCCTTCCAATATTTTGTAAACAATAGCATTGGGCAATCCGTTTGTTTCATTAAAATTGGTAAATTTTCCGGTACGGCGATTGAAAAGATCGAGACCCGCGCCATCGGTTCCGGCCCATATATTCCCTCTACTATCACATAACAAACTCAATACCACATCATTAGAAAGCCCGCTATTTGCTTTTCGATATACTTTAAATTTCCCGTTGTTGCGTTGAAATACGGCTATTCCCGTTCCGCTGGATGATATCCACATATTTCCATAAGGGTCTTCGACAATTGCACGTATAAAACCATTGCTAGGCAGCACCATAGGTGGCGAGGATTGAGTGCCATACCGGGTAAATGAATTCGTCTTATAATCAAATACATTCACTCCAGTTCCGTTTGTACCAATCCATATCAACCCCTTACTATCTTCTTTGATAGCGAAAATTTCGTTTTGGCTAAGATCAGTTGCCGATGGTCCGGCCAGGAATTGTTTGTAAGTTTTGGTTTTGGGATTATAGGCAAATAAGCCATGCTGGTATGTGCCCACCCAAAGCGTGCCCCTTGAATCGAGCATTAGCGTAAGGATGGCCAATGGATTTCGGGAAAAATCAATTTTGCTCTTCATGTCAATATGCTCGAACACACCTTTATCACGATCGAAAAAGTGTAGTCCTCCGCCATCAGTGCCCACAAAGATTTTTTGTTTTGAGAATTCGGCAAAAGAAGTGACAATGGGTGATGAAAGTCCTTTAGGATCAAATGGGCTGCTACGCTTTAGGTTAAACAGTGCTAAATTTGGATCGAACTTATTAACGCCGCCCTGGTAAGTACCTAGCCAAATAATGCCATTATTAGCCATACAAATGCTTCTAACCGACTTATGACTAAGGCCAAAGGTTTCGCGTTTGTTGGGACGAATATTTGAGAAAACCTCGGTGGCGGTATCGAAAATAGTTACCCCATCCTCGGTTCCTAACCACAATTTACCTCCTTTTTCCAATCTGGCAGCATAAATAATATCGTTTGAAAACAGCTTATCACCAGATTGGAAAAAGGATTTGAAATGCTTTTCATCATCCAGCAACATATTGAGGCCATTGTAGGTACCAAAAAATATCCTCCCCTTTTCATCTTTCACAATAGTTTTAATGAAATTATCAGTGAGGCCTGAACGGTCATTGGGATGATGGGTAAACTTCTCGGTGGCACCAGTGGTTAAATTAAGCGCCAAAAGCCCTAAATTGGTGCCGATCCATATTTTATTGCCACTACCTTGAAGAAAAGAAAGCACACTGGAACCGTTGCCCATCAATGCACCGATACCTACATTTTTTACCTTAAACGTTTTGGTATTGATCACCCGGTAGCCGCCAAAAGTACCTACCCAGATATTTCCGGTTCTATCTTCGTAAAGTGTTAATATATTAAACGGGACGTTACGATTCGGGATACCTTCACCTACAAACGATTTAAATGTATTTCTCTTAGCATCATAATAGGCCAGCCCCCCTCCGTTTGTACCCACCCAAAGTCTTCCCTTCCGGTCTTCCAAAAGTGCCGAGATATTGTTAGACGGAATGCTCGTGCTATCACCACTTTTAGTGGTATAAACGGTAAAATTGGTACCATCGAACTTATTCAGCCCGTCGCTGGTACCAAACCATACAAGACCATTATGATCCTGCAGGATTGTATTTACAGTATTTGAAGAAAGGCCATTTTTAGTATTAAGGGTAATGAAATTAGGGTTATTTTGCCCCTTTACAATAGTGTACGTCAATAACAATATCCCCAGAAGTGACATTGCGCTTATACCTGATACTCGTTTTAACATCATAACAATAGATTCACGCTTTAGCGATCTGGATTGTGATTGTACTAGTGCAGGGCTCGCTTAGCTCGCCTTTGGTACACTTTGGATTTATATTTGCTTTGCGGGTAAATATAGTTAACACCCCTAATTTAAACTATTTTATTTCAGCTTCGAACGGAGATGCCGGCAAGCCCTCTGTGTTATACAAATTTGCACCGTCGGGATTATCCGCCCAGGCGTATCGAACAGCAACAGGATCGGAAATGCTATCGTTCCAAACCATTACGGTGTTACCTTCAATTTTAGCTTTGGCCCAAATATATTTTTTATCGGCACCTGCAATGGCAAAATGATAAAGTTCGGGTTCACCTTTTGCAGTTAGTCCACTTCCCACATGATCAAAATTCAAAATCACCCTATTGCCTTGCACTGTTGCTGATCTATAGATTGGACCTGAGTAAACAATGTTTTTTTCACTATAAATCAGCTTTTCGGCCCACAAAGCCAAACGCTCGCCAATTGTTTTTTTGTTCAGGGGATGAATATCATTCCATTCGCCGGCACCAAGCCCTACAGACATTCCTGTATTGGGTACTTTTAAGGTTTGGAGCTGGCTCTGCCGAAGTTGTGCCCAGTCGCTCTCAACGGGAACATAATCAACCTCCATATAATTGGGTAGTTGTGCAAATAAAAACGGAATATTGCCTAAGCCCCATTTATTCCTCCAATCGTTAATCAGTGCAGGTAGCAGTTTGGCGTATTCCCTTGGCTTGCCTGCATTGGTTTCACCCTGGTACCATAAAAAGCCACTTATACTATAATTGATTGCAGGTGCAACCATGGTATTGTAAAGTCCCGTAGGAGAACTTTGCGCCACAATTGGCTGGATAATTTGTTGCCCTGACGGGGAATAACTTGATTTAGGAAATACCTGGTTTACCTGGTAATCCCATTCGCCTCTTAAGTCAATTATTTGTCCGTTGGCCTGTAACGAATAATTTTTGTCAGGCACAAAGCCACCTTTGCCCATTGTATTTGTAACTTTTACTAAAATGGTATTTTTACCTGGTTTTAACAGGTTTGCTGGCACATTGTATCTTCGTGGAGGATACTGATATGTGATATTGCCTACAAAAACACCATTTACGAAAGTGGAATCTGCATCGATAATACGCCCCATAAAAAGTTTTGCCTGCACGCCTGTCATCCCCACAGGAACATCAATTTCCTTTTTAAAGTACAGGACGCCATTTAGGTTTCTCACACCCTGATCTGCCCAATAACCTGGCATCCAGAACTTATGCCATGTTTTTGGCACATAGGATGACTGCAAGCTTTTACCTGGCATAGGTAGCCCCTGTTTTTTTAGGCTGTTCATATAAGCGGTATCCCTAAATTTTTTGATCTGGGCTTCAGCTGAAGGAAAATCTTTAAATGCATCCATACTCATCCAGGCCTCTATTGGTGTTCCACCCACGCTGGAATTAATGATCCCAATGGGGATTTTGTATTTTTGATGGAGTTTTTTTGCAAAGAAGTAAGTAACTCCTCCAAACTCAAGCAATTCTTTACCTGATGCCAACTTCCACTCACCTTTTGGTAAATCCAGTGATTCTTTGGATACATCAGCTTTGGTGGGTACAAAGAAATTCCTGATCTGAGGAAAATTATCATTCTTAACTTCGTTTGGATAATTTTCTTTCAGTCTTTCCATTGCTAACACCATGTTAGATTGGCCGGCACAAAAATATACGTCTCCAATTAAGATATCGGTCAATGTAATCAGATTCCGCCCCTCAATAGTCATGGTATACGGACCTCCGGCTTTCATTTTGGGAAGCATAATCAACCACTTCCCATCGCTGCCGGTAATTGTCTCAAACTTCCTATTGTTAAAAGAAAGTTTAACTTTCTCATTTGCATTGGCCCAACCCCAGATCTTTAAATCTGTATTTCGTTGTAGCACCATCCGATTACTGATTAGCTGTGGAAGTTTTACCTCAGCCCTTGTCTTTAGGTTAGTGAATAAAACGGTAACCAGCAAAGCGCAAAGCGGAAGATAAGATTTTACGGTCATGCTTATAAAGTCTGAAAAATATGGCAATGGACAATTTTCGGGGAAATGGAGACATTTACCATCCTTCCCCCAGTTTCATCACAGAAATACATCGTTTAAAGCGTTAATATTTGGTTATTTCTTTTTAAAAAAATTATGCTCGTGTAAAGCTCGTACCTGAGTAATTTCCACCCGAATATATCATTTACTTTCGAAAAAAACAATCGGTTGCATAACTATATTAAATTTGTTATAATCGGGCTGGTAAAAGACGGCAGGAAAATGAAATGGTAAATTATGTGGATGGAAGAGACGCCACAAACTGCAATTAGATCTAGTCAGCTTCACTGGTAATTTCCAATAAAAAAGCCAGGAAAACGGTTAACGTTGTCCTGGCTTTAAGCGCGTGGTAAATTTTATTTATTTTTTTAAGCCTTCGGCTGTGCCAACATAGGCAGGTTTTCGAACAAAACCTTCTGTCCACAAGCCAATTGGCTCCCCTGCTCTCCAACTTGAAGTAGCTGGACTATCCTGAGGCGCCCATATGGTAATTCCATATCGCTGAGCGGCCGGAATAAGCTCAAAGTATTTCTTGATTACATATTTGTACATCTCAGATTGAGCTGCATATTGCTCAGGTGTTGCCTGTGCAGTTTTTATATTTCCTGCAAAACCCATATCCAATTCTGATATTTTGATCAGTTTACCAGTTGCGGCCAATAATTTGAACATTTCTTCAATCTTGGCTTTATCAGAGGTAGCTACAATGTGCATTTGCGTACCAATACCATCTATTTTTGCGCCTTTGCCTTCTAAATACTTTACATATTCAATTAATCCTTTGCATTTATCGATGCTATATTCGAGGTTATAATCATTAATAAAATGGATATCAGTCGCATTACCATACTGCCTGGCCAATTGAAATGCCTTTAGCGCATAATCCTTACCCAGGTAATCTTGCCAAAAGAATTCATCAGCCGCTATGGAAGTTCTACCTGCAGCAGTTTTAAGCTCAGTTGGTTTTGCATCATCCATTGGCTCGTTTACCACATCCCAAGCTTTAACATAATCTTTTGAAGCGGTAACTATGCCTTTAATCCAGGTATCTAACGCCGTGGTTAAAATGGTCTTTTTCTGCTCGGCAGTTTTCTCTACAATTGTAGTACCACCAAGCGGATTGTATTTTTTAAGCGTGATATTATCGAAATAAAAATTTGTTGCTGTTTTACCCAAGTTAAAAGCCAAAGCACCGCTTGTTGCAATGTCTGTAGTAACGGTAATTTCTTTCGTATAGGTTGTCCAGGTTGGTGTTGAAGAAATTGCACCAAAAAAATCATAAAATTTGTATGCGCCGGGTGTGGTATGGGCCTGTGTAGGGTAAGATGCTGCTACATCAGAACGCACATTCATTTTAAGCTCATATTTCTCTCCTACTGCTACCGCTGGAAACTTAAGAAATAATTGCGCATCATAATCGTTGGCCCGAACTGCCGAATTACTAATTTTCAAAGCCCGTCCTGTACCGTTAAAGCCTTCGCCAGCTGCAGTAAATGAAGCAACGGCATTGGTATTGGATTGATAAACGGAGGCGTTGTCAGTTTCAAAATCGGCACCGATGACCAGGTCCCAGGTAGGGCCAGTGCTTGAAGGAGTAACCACCGGGGCAATCAACCCTTTTAAATACGTTGCATTTTGATTGGCATGCCAGGCCAGTGTATGCCCAAAAACTGTAATACCAGCTTTAGACGCTGTCTCCAACAGGTTTTTCACATTGGTTAAAGCCAAACTTCCGTCAGCCTGTACAACGGCACCATGTTTCATCTCATAACCTAGTGTAATTTCATCAAAATTGCTGTTAATGAGCCTGTAAATTACGCCTTTGGAGAGATAAGGTTGCAGACTGGCTCCGGCACCAAATTTAAATTTAGGATTTGCCGTTCTATCAATATAGGTTTTTAATGGCTGATAGGCATCGATCTGCTCCTGGGCCGAGAAGCTTGTGGGTTTAGCCACCTGAAAATCGAGTGCCTCGTATTTGTGGCAGGAAGCAAGCAATATTGTTCCCGCCAGACCAAATGCTATTTTGTATAATCGTGTCATTTTCTCAATTTTTTGATTAAATATTAATTATTTGACCGGCGTAAATGTTTCTGCCTTCACGCCACGGTCGCGCATTACCAGGGTATCTACGCTATTCACCGTTCTATCATTCAAATCGATCTGATAGTTCAGATAAAGGGCATCGCGATCCTGGCTTCCCCAGCTGTTTTTCTCTCCCCGTTTAACAAATTTTCCGGTACCACTTGCCGTAAAACTGGCATCACCAGCTGCAATTGTACAGTTGCCCGTATTATCAAAAGTTAACAATAAGGTTCGGCTGATGCTGGTTCCGCCTGTTACTTTAAATGTGACAGGAAACTCGGCCTGGGCTAGCGAACGTGTGTTTAACTTGTTGATTTCATCATTCTCCACATATTTCATATGGCGAACCACGGTTTGATTGAGTGCGGTGTTACCACTTTTGCCAGCAATCACATCCTTTCCTCTGCGGAGATAAAAACCCTGCCAGGTATTGATATACTTTACGGCATACAAAGTGTATTTTTTTTCGGGCAAGATCATTTTGTTCTGATCAACACTGGTCATCATTAAAGGGATCACATAAGTGGTATTGATAGCCAATGGGTCTGCGAAAAAAGCATCGGTTAGCTGTACATCTACCCCACCTACTAAACTTCCTTTTGGGATGACAATTTTGTTAGCCGCAAGTGTATAATAATTAGTCGGCATGGGCCTTACGATACCGCTGTAGGGCGATGGAAAAGATAATCCCTGAGTTAGCGCGTTATCCACACTGATGCCAATGCTAATATCTTCCTTATTTGAGTAAACTCCACCAACCGTACCCATAATCTGAAATCTATGTTGGTTATCCAATGAAGTATCAAAAATATCTTCGCCCATGGTGATGGTTCGAATCGGCCCTTGATAGGCAAAATAAACGGCTTGGGTATCATTATCTGGAAATGCCCATTCTTCGTTTTTGCAAGCGCCAAGTGTTAAGACGAGCGCAAGTAAAATATATACTTTATTTTTCATGACGTTATTTGTTATAGTGAATGAATATTACCATCCCGTGTTTTGTTGCAAAGCATTATACTTTAGCGTTTCGCTGTAAGGAATCGGTCCAAATCTCATATACTCCTGATAGCTTCTTGCTTCTACATTGATTTCCTGATAGGTGCCTTGCGAGATACTCACGCCTTTCACCGGTTCGGTTAATGCTGCGTTCCATCTACGAAGATCCCAGAAACGAAATCCTTCAAAAGCCAATTCTAACCTACGCTCATTCCTAATCAATGTTCTCATTGCATCTTTATCTGTTTTAATCGATTCGAGGTAAGCATCACCGTTTGCAGTTCCAACGCCGGCCCTGGCACGAATAGCTTTAATGATATCATAAGCAGAATAGGGATTGCCACCATTTGCTGTAGGGCCCCATGCCTCATTTGCTGCCTCTGCATAAATCAGAAACATTTCCGTATAGCGGATATGTGGCCTATAGTGTTTCTGATTATTTACGGTTGGTGTACGACTAACATCCTGCCTCAACAGTTTTTTCATGTAGTAACCAGTCCTTGTAGAAACTTCTTTTCTATTCAGTCCGTCATCATTTGTTGCCACATCTGTTGTGGTATTGATTACCTTGTTTGTTGGCCCGATCGTATTGCCATTGTACACTATAAATTTTGCTAAACGTGGATCTCTACCCGTAAATGGAGCGGCAGGATTATATCCGCTCTGTGGCGTATTGGCAATTGGATAACCGTTTTGCATTGGGAAAGCATTAACCAGATTTTGAGTTGGGTTTATGCGGCCCTGTCCAGACAGGGTTGGTGGATAGTTAGCAGCTTCTAAATCGCTATTTGATCCAACATTTGTACGCCAAAGCACTTCTCGAGGACTAGCGCCAGAAGCCAATGCATCAATTTCTGCTTTGTTATCATACCAGGTAACACCATTAGGATCTAAATTGGCTAACCAGTTATTAAGCGAAAGTACCTGTGCTGCGTAGGTGGCGGCATCGGCCCATGTGGTAGAATTGCCTGTGCTGAAAGCCGGACTTGCGCCCATTAGTGCTACGCGGGCACGAATGGCTTTAGAAATACGACCTGTCATGCGCTGATTAAAAAACTTACCGAAAACTCGGTTATAGGTCTCTACATTAATTCCGGCATATTTTGTTGGGATCTGGCTGGTGCTATTGATATCAGCATAATCTAAAGGAAGCAATTGCTCGGCCTTATCCAAATCACCATAAATCTGTTTAATACAGGCATCAAATGTGGCTCTTGGCTGGTTAAAGTTAGAAGCCGGATTTTCGGGCTCGAGTACAATAGGGAAACCATATAAATTACCCCCTACTTTTCCGGCATGCGCCTGTAGCATATACGACATTAGGTAGGCTCTCAAAGCATATGCTTCACCTTTTTGCCTGTCGTTAAACATCCTGCTCAACACCGGGTCTTTAGAATCCCATAGCACCTTGTCTGTCTCTGCCAAAAATAAGTTGATATACTGTATGCCTGCTCTTGCATTGGTCCATTGATCTAATGGATTAAATGCAGCCGACCATTGCCCGGTGGCAATTTTCCTAAAATTATTATTGATATCATTACTTACTGCATCATCGGTAGCTACATCATTGAAAGACCAGCCATTTGATGGAAGCCTTGTGTAACCATTTAGCAATAACCCATGGGCAAGTGCGGGTTCGGTATAGATGTTCTCAAAATCTCCATTATTTTGTGGAGCGGGGTCGGTAAACTTTTTACAGCCCGAGAGCATCACAACGACAACTATAAATCGTATTAATATTCTGTTCATCTTTTCTAATCTAATATTCAATTAAAACATTGCCTTTACACCCAGGTTATACAACCTTGTTTGTGGAGCACCCCCTAAATTCAGCTCAAGTATTTCTCTTTCCTTCGCTATTGTTAAAAGATTAAATCCTGCCACATACAGTCCCAGTTCTTTCAACACTTTACTTTTGAACAACTTATCTGAAACTGTGTAGGAGATTTGAACTTTAGATAAATCAAACCGATCCGTGCTGTACAACCAGAAATCAGACGCTCTGAAATTATTGTCGCCATTTAAGGTGGTAAGCCGCGGAAAGGTTGCCGTATTTTTTGTTTGAGGCGTCCATCTGTCGCGCACCACTGCCGAATACTTGTCGCTTCCGTTAACCCAAAAATAGTTGTCGCTTTTCATGGCACTTCCACCGAAGCGGCCTGTACCCAAAACAAATAGGGTAAGATTTTTCCATTTGGCGGTTAAGTTCAATCCTGCTGTAAACGGAGCACCGAACCACCCACCGCGACCAAGATATACCTGATCCTTATCGTCAATGATCTTGTCACCGTTCTGGTCAATATATTTGATATCGCCAGGAGCCAATGCTGATCCAAATGCTGGTTTTGCACTACTAATTCCATCGGCCGCCGCCACTTCACTGGCATCCATGTAAAAACCATTGCTTTTTAATCCCCAAATTGCATCGAGCGGTTTGCCGGCACGGTATTGATAGCTGTTTTCGTAAGTTAACAGATCGGCACGTTTAGTTGCTTTGATGGTATAATATGTTCCTGACGCGCCAAAAGTCCAGTCAATCGCGCCAATACGTTTGTTGAAATTCAGGTAAAAATCTAAACCGGTACGCTGATCACTATTATAATTGCTGTAAGGAACAAAAGAAGAACTCGGAAATCCGGTAGTGAAATAGTTTGGATAAAGAACATTAATCTGACCGATAATCCCGGTGATGTTATTTCTAAAAACATTTGCGCCGAAATTAAACTGATTTTTGAACATTCCGCCTTTTATCCCGATACTGATTTCTTTCCTTTTAGCAAAAGTTAAATCCATGTTGGATCCACGGCGCGAATCTGTAGACTGTGTACCTGTACCATCATTCCAACCATACCAGTTACCCCCTGTGCCTGTATAAATGCTCTCATAGGCAAAATACTCCTCAAAGTCAAGATCGGTATTTAAAATACCTGCTGATGCGGTTAGTGTTAGGTCGTTAATGAACGAAACTTTTTTCAAAAATGGCTCGTCGCTAAGGTGCCATCCAATAGAAGCTGCAGGAGAAAGTGCAATCCTGTTTCCTGGCGGCATTTTTGGTGAGCGTACCACAGCTCCGGTAATTTCGGCAAAATACTTATGGCTGAAATCATAATTTAACTGCAATCCTAAATTAGAATTTGTTGTTGGCTGGTAGATTTCAGATTGCGATAGACGATATGCCGCAGCCAGCAATACTGCAGAAATATGATGATTATTACGAATTGTAGTATTGTAGTTAAATTGGCCAGACAACGAAATGGTCTGTCTATAATAACTATCTGCAATGTTCTGAACTCCGGTTTTAGTATCTTCTCCCCAGCGCGTTAAGCTTCCAATCATCGTTGTACCAGAGTAGGTTGTCCAATTGGGCTGATAAGTTGCATATCCGTTTCTATAACCCTGATTATAACTGTTCAGGTAATCAACCCCCATAGTGGTACTAAAGGTAAGTCCATTCAAAATTCCTTTCAGATCAGCATCAATACCAGTGGTAAACTGAAACTGGCGTTGTACAAATTTATTATTACCACCTGCATAAATGGCCGCAAAGGGATTGGTTTGATCTAACTGCGTACCACCAAGGATGTATTGTCCATCAATAATTGTGGCATTTTTGATCATCGCTTTGCTCACCTCATCGCTCTGTTCCAATAAATTAATTGGGATTAAGGGGGTAAATAAATGAGGGCGCAGGGTTGCAGCGTTAGGCCAGTAATTTGTATTTACTCCGCCTCCGCTGGCAAACACAGCACTTGCATCGACCCGGGCTTTTAGTGCTCTGGTTAGCTGCATATCAACATTTCCGCGGATGTTAAAGCGTTCTGATGTATTATTTTCTTTGGCTTCGCCGAAGTTAAGCAGCGAACCAGTAGATGCAAACCCAACATTGGTATAATAACGGGCACGATCATTCCCTCCTGAAATTTCTGCCACGCCATCATAGCGTGAAAAACTATTTTTAAGGTATTCTGAAGAATAATAATCTACACTTGGATAACGATAAGGGTTAACACCGGAGTGATTATAAATAGTTTCTGGTGTATAAGCCGCTGCCAAACCATCATTAGATAGAGCCTCATTATACAAAGTCATGTACTCTGAAGAGCCCAGGTATTGAGCGAATCTTTTTGGCGTATTTAATCCGATATTGGAACGAACGTTTATTTTTTGCTTAGTGGCCGTACCCCTTTTTGTGGTGATCAAAATTACTCCTTTTGCACCGCGACTGCCATATAGGGCAACGGCCGAAGCGCTCTTGAGAAAAGTGATCTCCTCAATTTCATTTGGTGTAACACTATTCACATCCCTCGGAACTCCGTCAATAAATATTAACGAGGTATTCATCCCCCAAAGGTTATTGTTATTAAGGTTGTTGCCACTAAAGCCCGGAGCAAAAGCCTCCATTCCGTCCAATCCATAAGTTATAAAGTTTTTCTCAAAGAGCTGTGCCAGGTTAACGCTTGAAACGCCAGCAGGAAGGTTACTTTCGGTGGCATTTTTAAAACCCACATTTATCAGTCTATCCTCTTTAGTTAAGGTAACCTGTTTTAGGTTGGCCAATGCGATTACCGGCAGGGTTTTATAACCTTTAGCATTTACCGTAAATGTGCTATTCTCCTCTATCGATAGAGAGAATTCACCTGCCTGGTTTGCTATGGTGAGCACGTCGTTTCCTTCAATAGTTATGGATGCCCCTTTTACCGGATTTCCATTGATATCCCGAACAACAGCTTTTATAGGTATCTTAACGGCGTCCTGACCTTTGATTACACCGACAAACAGTGTAAAAAAGACACACAGCGCCAATGCATTTCTTAAAAATTTCATCATTCTTGTCTTTAATTATTTGTGATCATGAACTACCTTACCATCCAGGGTTTTGCGCAAACTCCTTATACATATTTACATCTGCTCGTTTAAGTGGCAACCAATAATGCTTTTCACTAAACGGACGTTGTAATATTAATCGCTCGCGATAGTTTACAACCTTGTTTAATTTAGTGTCAGCCGAAGGGCTTAAAGGAGCGGCGCGATCAAATTCTGCGGCTGTTTTTAAGGTATAAGGCACTTCGGCGAGCAAATGCCAGCGGCGAAGATCATTAAACCGATGTCCTTCAAAGGCAAGTTCAACAGCGCGTTCGCGTCTTACTTCTTTCATAAACTCTGTTGTAGATGCTAAAAACTGTGCGGCAACATGTCCAACACCAGCACGGTCCCGGATTACGTTGATCGCATCTATGGCAGTTTTGCCAAATCCCTCTGCGGTTGCACTTGGGGAGTCGTACCCTGTTGCAACCGATTCTGCATACATCAGGTAGACATCGGCCAAACGCATATATGAAACCTTAATATTCAGGTTCTGTCCATAATTCCAGCCCTGATCAAAGTTATTGGCGGTTCTGGGCACAAATTTGAACATCATATACCCAGTACGGCTACCAGAACGTTCATCTCTATAACTTCCGTTTGTAAACAGATTTGCATATCGGTGTGGTTCCATATTCGCGGCTAAAGTTCCCTGAACCACTTTAACTCCATCATATATAATATCATTATAGAACCTTGGATCGCGATCGCGCCAGGGAAATTGCGGATCATATCCTGAGCCACTAGGATCAGCCTGGGCAGAATTCGAAATGGGCAAACCGTTTTTCATCCCATAATAATTAACGTAATTTGCGGTAGGTGCAAATACCAGTGCATCGGCACCTACAATTGCTGGTGTATATTGTTTTGCAGTCCCATAGGTTGAACCATGTGCTCCCCAATATGGCCCTGTAAATATTACTTCAGTACCTCCGGGGATTAAGAAATTTTGGCCAGTTGTATAAAAATTGGTACTATATTGTGCAAAAGGCAATAACTTATGAGGAGCAGCACCACTTTCTGTCAGTTTTAATAACTCGGCAAATGCAGCAGCCGCTTTTTTACTCAGTTCTACATTGTAGGTTTTGCTACCGGTAGATTCTAGGTTCATTAATGGACTAGCGGCCCACAGATAGTTTTTACCTAAATAACCTAATGCCATGATTTTATTGATGCGCAACTGGTTTTTACCCAGGGTTTGGATCCCGGCTGTTGTATTATCCCAATTGATTGGCAAAAGATCGGCAGCGGCTCTTAAATCCAATGCTGCCTTTGCTGCGCACTCCTGATACTTTAGCCTTGGCAATCTCAATTCTTCATCGGCTGGCAATACTTTATCAATGTATGGTAGCCCCCCAAAATATTGCATGAGCTGGAAATGGAACCAACCCCTAAAGAACAATAGTTGACCTCTGATCAGATTACGTTCTTCGTCGGTTGCGTTTGCCATCAGGTTTAGGTTCTCGAGGCCTAAATTCGCCTTACGAATGCCATACCAGGCCAGTGGATACAGGCCTTTGCTAAAACGATCGTTATTTGTATTCGCGTTGGCATTATCTAAAAATCCAGCTCCCCATCCATCAAACTCTCTTTGCCAACCCCAAAAATCGCCGTTATCTATTTTGTTAACGAAGTGGAAATTTTGAACTGTAGACTGGATTTCGTCTTCACCCCAGTTGAAACTATTGGTCCAGTACCGGTTGGTAAAATCTGGAATACAATTATATAGCTCTTCGGTAAAGCCCTGAAAACTGCGAAAGTCTTTGAAGGCAGATTCTGCTGACACAGTTGCTTCTGGATCTCTGTCTAAATATTTTTTACAAGATACCATGCCGGTTCCCGCCCAAATCATTCCTATCAATAATAGGCGTGTTATATATTTTTTCATAATGATCATGTTTAGAAAATGAAATTAGCGCCTAGATTATAGCGTTTTACAGTTGGATATGCGCCCTGCGATGCCCAGCCCTGTCCGCCCGCACTTTGATAATTTGCTTCACGGTCATCCGGCATCTTAGTCCATACGTGTAAATTGTTTCCATTTAGGAATATACGTATACTCGAGATTCCTGCTTTTTTAACCCAATCTTGCCTAAACGTATAAGCAACCTCAGCATTTTTTAAACGCAGGTAAGATGCATCATAGAAGTACCTGTCTCCTGTGTAAAAACCCGCTGGCGTTGTTTCCCAACGAGGCATCGGGCCATCAGGGTTTGTATTGTCTTTTGACCAATAACTTCCTTCATCATAGGCAACTGTATTCTTTCCTGAAAAAGATCCAAGCACTACCTGGCGGGTAACATTGTTCACACCGTAAAACTGAGCAAATGCGCTAAATCCTTTCCATTCAAAACCTATAGTTGCATTGTAGGTGTTTTCAGGAGCGCCAGAATAACCATAAGGAATGTTATCATTCGCATCAATTATCCCATCAGCATTGTAATCTACCAGATGATAGTTTCCTGGGATTTTCAATTGATCATTGGCATTGTGCATGGTACTTCCATAAAGCTGATCCCAGGTATTGTAATAACCAGCACTCACGTAAGAATAAGCCTGTCCAATCTGTTTATCAAGAGGTTTAGCATATAACGGCAGCAATCCGGCAACATCAGCATAGATAACTTTGTTCTTGGCATGAGTATAATTGATATTGGCCCAAGCAGTAAAATTGCTGGTGATTTTTTTGTTAAACCGGATATCAATTTCATAACCTCTGGACCGCACCTTACCAACATTAAACGTAGGTGGTGTGGCACCATAGTAACTTGGAACAGCACGAGTGTTGGTAAGGATATCGCTCCTGTTGTCCTGGAAGAAATCTACACTTCCAGAGATCATGTTTCCAAAAAACCCAAAATCAAGCGCAATGTTCTTCTTTACAACCTTTTCCCAACGTACGTTTGGATTACCTACCGAAGTTTCCCTATACCAGTTGTAAGGACTATTTTCTGCGGCTTCACCGGTAGTACCCAGTGGCGTAGTGCCTCCAAATGCCCAGTTCGTCAAGAAGGCAAACCTAGGAGAACCACCATCATCACCAATTTCACCATACGATCCTCGTAATTTCAATGAATTGATGAATTTGATCGGTTTCATAAATTTTTCTTCAGAGATCATCCATCCAAGTCCTCCCGATGAAAAGAAATCAAAACGATAGGCAGGTGCAAATCGCTCAGAACCATTATAGGCTCCATTATATTCTACACTATACTTACCTGCATAATTGTATGTGGTACGGAAAACCCAGTCTTCACGGTAAGAAGGGATAATACTTCCCGTAGCGGTATTATCTCTGCTCCAAAGCCCCATAGCTGTTAAATTATGATTTTGAGCAATGGTTCGGGCATAATTGATCTGCATTTGAGAAAACATTCTGCGGTAGGTTGCGCCATCGTTAACGTCGCCTGCCCGACTTGCCCATCTTACACTTTCCCTCCATTCAAGCTCTGTTGCCGCATCTTTGGTTTGTGAATAGCTTACTACTCCTGTTTCAGGGTCGATGTATTTACTTAGTGTTCCATTATTCCGGTCATCAATTCCACGACCACCTTCGATAAATGTATTATCGATAGACAGTGTTCCTTTTAAACTCAATCCCTTAACAAGAGAATTTAAGCTTTGATCCAAGGTAAAATCTGTGGTAATGCGGGAAGTTGTGGTCGTTTGAAGACCACTGGTAGACAAAATCCTAACAGAGTTTAAACTTTGTTGTTCATTGGGCTTGTAATATCCCCATGTGCCATCCGAATACACAGGGAGATAGAGATTTGGTGCTGCAGAATAAGCAGCTGTCCAGGTGTTGTAAGGGTTAACATCAATCCATGGGCGCTCTGATGTACCTCTTGAACCTGAGATATTTGTTCTGAATACCGTTGATGGTGTTAATTGAAAATCCAGGTTGCTTCTTACGTTCAATCTTTTGAAACTGTAGCCACCACTATAACCGCGATCGTTACCAAACCTTCTGAATAAATCTCCTTCATCAAGGTAATCAACAGAAGAAAAATACTTCACAAACGATGTTCCACCGCTCACATTAAGATTGGCATTGTAAGACATTGCATTATCTCTAAACAAGGTATTTACCCAGTCTACGTTTGGATAACGCTCAGCTTCTTCAAGATTGGCTGGCGAGCGATATTTTTGCATCACAGCTTCAGGAAGATATGAACTCCAGGCGCCCGGAGCGAGCGCTAATTCGTATTCGATTGTTCGGTTACGCACCTGGAACATATCATACGAGTCGAGCTTACCTGGCAATTTCGATGCAGATTTAACAACCGTATTGGCAGCTGCTCTGATTTCTGCCTTCCCTTCACGCCCTCTTTTGGTAGTAACCAAGATTACACCGTTTGCTCCTTTTACCCCAAATACTGCAGTGGCTGAAGCATCTTTAAGTACAGATACTGAGGCTACAGAGCTGATATCGATGTTATTTATCGATCGTTCAACTCCATCTACTAAAATAAGCGGACTGGCATTGTTCCAGGTACTGCGGCCCCGGATAAGAATCTGAGGATCTTCATCCCCTGGCATTCCAGTGCTGGCGGTAGTGATTACTCCCGGCAAATTTCCGGTTAATGCTGCACCTAAACTAGATACACCACCTGTTCGTTCCAGTACTTCACTTGTGGTTTGTGTAATTGCACCAACAACACTCTGTTTCTTTTGAACGCCGTACCCTACAATCACTACATCGCCCAATTGATCAGCGTTGGATTTCATGGTTATGTTTATCGTATTTTTGCCGGCAATACTCACGTCCTGAGTTTTCATTCCTATATATGCAACGGTAAGCGTCTGCCGGTCAGCAGGTACCTCTATAGCAAATTCTCCGTTTGTGCCAGTTTGCACTTTAGAATTAGTACCTTTTACAGTAATAGTAACTCCTATTAATAGCTGCTTTTGTTCATCAACTACCGTCCCGGTTATTTTTCGCCGTTGTTGTGCGGCAGCTGTATCAATCAACAGCCCGGAGATAATCAGTGTTAAATACATCACGAGTAATAACTGCTTTGCTCCCCTATATCCGGAGCGCACATCATTACCCATATTGGTTATTTTTTCCATTATTTAAAATCATTTAAAGAGAAATAGATTTGGATAATTGTATGCCAGTCCTAGTCAGTTAGGATCACCAAAACAGATTTTTCAATTGTTTTAGTTCGCGTAGAGCGGAGTAACCCCTCTCTGAAGTAGTAGTAGTTTTTAGTCATAAAATTTGGTTTATTTTGGTTAGGATTAATATTCGATACTATTGAACGGATTCAATCTGTATCGGTGTGAGATCGATTTGGATTTAACCAGGTGCTTTCATGAGCGTTTGTTCAGTTTGGTTCATATTTATTTGGTTAGCCCCTTACTAAAAAAACCAATTCTAGCTTCCCTGATCATTGAACAATCTGCCTTTGGCATCACACTGAGATTTAAGAGCAGTGTTAAGCGCTATTAGGGGTAAGTGTTGGTCGTACTTACTTCAGCTTCATGTTCGAACGGAAAGGTAATGGTTTTAACTGTATTGAGTATTCGAAGCTAAGACAACTACAATTTTAAGCATAGCACAATTGTTTAAATTTATGCCCAGTTTGTTTAAGTGGTGTAGAAAGTGCCTTTATGCATCAAAAAAAGCATTAAAGTGATAACAACCATTTTATTTTAAACACAATTGTCTTATCTATATTAGCATATAGGTAGGGCATAAACCCAATGTATATCGTCTTTTAGCTGTTATATGTCATACTGTTTTCCATTTAACGAACCTATATTTACATATGTAGTAGACAAAAATATGATTTAACCCTTGCCCAAGGTTTTTGTAGATTTTATGGAGCCATACTATACCTGCCCCATTATTTATTATCTTTATATTGAACCGCTAATAATTTTATTGTATACCACGACAGCAAAAGCCGTAGTTATCCTTCAGAATAAAAACAAACAGATGAAATATAAAATATACTTTCTTGCTGCATTTTTGGTAATGGCGTCTGCTAAAACAAGGGCGCAAGCTTATCTATCTTCATCAGCTGAACTGATCAAAAGGGTTCTGCCCAAACAGCATCAGTTTTTTTTAATCCAAAGCATCGTTTCTGAAAACGGCATGGATGTCTTTGAAATTGAAAGCAAAAAAAACACCATCATTTTAAGGGGGAGCAGCGGCGTAGCTATTGCTTCGGCTTTTTATTATTATTTAACGGAATACGCCCATTGCCAGATAACCTGGAACGGTGTTAACCTTAAATTGCCACAAAACCTACCGGTGGTTAAAAATAAAGTAAGGAAATCTACACCTTACGAGTACCGCTATTACCTTAACTACTGCACTTTTAATTACAGCATGAGCTGGTGGGACTGGGCCAGGTGGGAAAAAGAAATAGACTGGATGGCACTTCATGGCATTAATATGCCCTTAGCTATTACCGGAGAAGAATATACCTGGTATCTTTTGTATAAAGAAATGGGCTTTAGTGATAACGATCTGAAAGATTTCTTTACCGGACCAGCTTATTTTTCGTGGTTCTGGATGGGAAATATAGATGGTTGGGGCGGCCCCCTGCCATTGGACTGGATGAAAAGTCACTTCGAACTGCAAAAGAAAATCTTGGCCAGGCAGCGTTCTCTTGGCATGAAACCGGTTCTACCTGCATTTACAGGGCATGTACCAGCCGCGTTTAAAAAGAAATTCCCAAATGCGAAACTGAAGGCTACCAACTGGACCAATGGCTTCGCAGACACTTATATCCTCGATTCTGAAGATCCCATGTTCGCCGCTATCGGGAAAAAGTTTTTACAGAAACAGACCGCATTGCTGGGTACCGATCACCTCTACTCTGCCGATACCTTTAACGAAAATGAACCACCATCATCAGCACCTGATTTTTTAGGTAAACTGAGTGCAAGAATTTATGATGGGATGTCGCAGGCAGACCCCAAGGCTATCTGGGTAATGCAGGGCTGGCTATTTTATAGTGATAGAAAATTCTGGAAAGAACCCCAAACAGAAGCCCTTTTAAAAGCCGTACCTAACGACAAGATGATATTGTTAGACCTGGCCACAGAAATAGAACCGGTATGGAAACGCACTTCGGGTTTTTACGGAAAACCCTGGATCTGGAATATGCTGCACAATTTTGGCGGAAATACCAATCTTTTTGGGCGGATGGACGTAATTGCCACCGCACCTGCACAAGCCTTGAACGATCCACAAAGTGGTAAGATGAAAGGTATTGGCCTCACAATGGAAGGCATTGAACAAAACCCGGTATTATACGAGTTGATGATGGCCAATGTTTGGCAATCGAAACCCATAGATCTAAAAACATGGCTGCCTAATTTTATCTTTAACAGATATGGGAAAAACAATCCCAATGCGCAAAAGGCATGGGAAATTTTAAGAAAAACAGTTTATAATGTACCCCAAGATAAATACATCAGAGATGGCGCAGAATCTATTATTCAGGCACGTCCTACACTTGATTCACTAACCCGTTGGGCTAAAACGACCTTAAATTATCAGGAGCGGGATCTGTTACCAGCCTGGGATGAACTTATAAAGGCTGCGCCTACCTGCGGTAGTAGTGATGGTTTTCAATACGACATCGTGGATGTAACCCGACAGGCCATGGCAAATTATGCCCTGCCCTTACAGCGAAATTTTGTAACCGCCTACAAAAAAAAGGATATGGTTACCTTTAAGGCAGAAAGCCAAAAATTTCTTCAGCTTATTGACGATATGGACAAGCTATTAGCTACCCGAAAAGATTTTATGCTTGGTCCGTGGGTTGAGCAGGCAAGAACATGGGGAAACAATCCAGCTGAAAAAGCACTTTACGAAATGAACGCGAAAGATTTGATTACCCTATGGGGTGATGAAAAAAGTCCGTTAAACGAATATGCCTGCAGACAATGGAGTGGTTTGTTCAGTGACTTTTACAAACCGAGATGGGCGCTTTTTTTCAGATATGCATCAAAAGCCATCGACAATCAAAAAGAAATCGATATCAAACAGTTTAATAGTGAGGTAAGTGCCTGGGAATGGAGCTGGGTAAACCAAAGGAAAGATTATCCCCTAAAAACGGTTGGCAATTCAGTAAGTATAGCCATTGAGATGCATAAAAAATACAGAAGCATAATTGAGAAAGCGCATCAGTATCACTAGGCTATCATTAATAGGAGTACTTGCGGGTTCGCAGGGTAAGGACTGTCATCAGCCTGAAAATATTGTAATTTGTGACTATGGATATGCTACAAAAAACCGTGTTTATAACTGCCCCAACATATGCGGTGTGGGATAGCCTTACTGTCCCTGAGCTTATTCAGGAATGGACATATGATAGCCCTATTGAAATACAGACGGATTGGAAAGTCGGTAGCGCAATAATCACGAGTGGGGATCTGCACGGGATCCCGTTCATCAATTCAGGAACAATCCTGGAACTGGATCCTGGCATCAAACTCTGTTATAGTTTTTTAAGTTCCCTTTCCAATTTACCCGATACCGAAGAAAGCTATTGTATATTGGAATTTAATCTGAAACATGAAAATAAACAGACCAGGCTTGAACTTACCATTCGCAATTTTCCTGACGAGGTGATCCGTAAGCACCTGGAGCTGTATTGGGGACCAACAGTTGAGCTCATCAAGCAACAAACAGAAAACCGTCAAATATAATTTACTTGCCAGATAACCTCAATTACGGAAAATTATTTCAGGACTGGACATATGCCTTCATCAAATTGATATTACAAAGTGAAGTAAACCAGCATAAAATCTTATTTTTAAAGAATGAACCAGCTCCTTAAACAGACACTCGGAAGCCTTGCTAGCTTCGAAGAAAAAGAATGGACCATTATAGCAGATGCTTTCACACCAATCCAAATCCCCGCAAAACAAACACTTACCCACATAGGGAAGATAGAAGATAAATTGTATTTTATTACCAAAGGGATTTTACGGCTTTATTGTCTGGACACTAAGCAGGATGAAAAAACCATATTCCTTTTTAGTGAAAACCATTTTGCCAGCTGCTATCATAGTTTCCTGACCGGATTACCTTCTGCACAGGCATTGGAAACACTTGAAGACTGTACCCTGCTTAGCATCTGTAAAAAAGATTTTGACCAGATGCACCTTTCTATACCAAAAATGAATATTGTAACCAGGATGATCGCAGACCAGCGTTTCATTAATGGGCAGAATATTTTTATGGGCCACATTACCCGTACCCCTGAAGAGCGTTATCTTGAATTTGAAAGACAGCACGGTAGCTTGATGCTGAGGGTCCCACAAAACATTATAGCCTCTTTTCTGGGCATCACTCCCGTTTCTTTAAGCCGGATCAGGAAAAGGGTATACCGTAAATAATTTTTCTTATCTTTTGTTAACTGTGTTTTTTCTGTCGGGGCCATACCTTTGGCCGAACATTAAAAATCACGCTTTATGAACAACAACACTTTCAACACACTCGTTACGCTCATCACAACAGTTATTTTATTTATCTACACTCTCGAATCCCATGCTCAGGAAAAAGAGGCGGCCCGGTTTGAAATAGAGGCAGATCCTCTGGCCTACGTATTAAATGGTTATTCTGTACACGTTGGAATCACTTATGGAAAGTTTCGCAGCAGTATAGGAACCTTTGGTATCAAACAGCCTTCATTCCAGCTCGATAATGATGCCTTTTCTGTTTACTCTTCAGGTTTTGATGCGAAAACAGATTACCTGTTTGGCAAAACCAAAGGCTTTCATACCGGTGTTCAGCTTACTTATGGTAAAGACAAAATCGGATTAAAAGGAAGCGAAGACAAAGAAAACTTATGGGGCTTAAACGTTGGGATGCGTGGTGGCTACCGCTTTATGTTTGGGAAGGCCGAAAATAAATACAAGGGCTTTTATATTAATCCTTGGGCAGCGTTGATTTACTCAACAAATGCCAGAACAATCAGCAAAGGTGGAGAAGCATACAAGCAGCCGTCTATCTCTTTATTTCCTGCAGTGCATGTCGGGTGGCGGTTCTGATTTACCTAGCACATAGAGCAGTTTTAAGCAGGAATATGAACAAAAAAGAAATTATTCAATTCCCACTGTATCGAGAAATCAATTGCAGATAAAAATGCAATTGGTTATTTGAAGCTATTTCTTACAATATTGTTCCTTTTGGAAAAACGGCACCTAAGAATGCTCAATATCTTCAGTTCCTGGCAGGCCTTTTCAGTCGATAAGGGATTGTGATTTGCTAAAATATGCAGGTAATACCATATAAGAGTTCGGATTCTTAAGGTAAATGCCTGCATATTTGACTTATTGTTTTTTCAACCAGTACTTTTCATTCAGATCCTGGAAACTATTTTTACCTAGGCTACTATTCAACCGGAAAGCTTGTGAATTCTACTTCGGAAATAGAGGCTTTCATCATCTCAAAGCAATCCTTTATGATGGATGAATAACCCTTCGGTACTTTAAATTAACAAGCCATTTCTTTATTGGCTATTATAATCCCTAATCTCCAGGCAACACCTTTGGAGACCTTAAATTGCATTCCATATCAAGTATCCAGGTTTGGGCCCTATAAGCTCCTGACTACTCCTGCAAAGCCACCTCTAGGCAAGCATTGGATTTGCAATATACCCGATTTTTTGATGCTTTTGGTTTCGCTGGTAATAGATTTCGCATCTGCTCCATCTTTAAATAACTGGAGAGAATAATCTGAATTGCCCAAAAATTTCAAATTTAGATCGAGTGTTTGCGGCGTATCTTTTCCGTTAAGTCCGGCTACATACCAAAGCTTCCCCTTTCTTCTTGCAATAACGATCATTTCGCCGGGATAGCCCTGGATCAGTTTGGTTTCATCCCAGGTTGTGGGAAAATCTTTTAGAAAATTCTGTGGTCCTGCTGATAAATTATAATATGCAGATGGCCTGTCTGCAAAATGCTGTAAACCAGACTCAAATACCACTGCCAATGCCAGTTCGTGTGCAAAGGATGTTTTGTGCTCATGCTGCGAATCTGAAAACGTTACCGGCGTGTAATCCATAGAACCGATTATATTACGGGTAAATGGAAGCGTGGTATTATGTGCAGCAGCTTTGTCCGTTAAAATTGAGTTATTGTTATACCATTCTGCCCCGTAAACTGCTTCTGTAGTCATTAAGTTAGGGTAAGTACGGGCCCAGCCGCGTGGTACGGTAGCGCCGTGAAAGTTAACCAGAAAATGGTATTTTGCAGCATCTTCCAGAATTTCTATGTAATATTTCATCATATCCTGCTGGTCTCCCGCAAAAAAATCGACCTTGATACCTGAAACCCCAACGCTTCTCAGCCATGAAAATTCCTTTTCTCTTTTCTCTTTTGTCAACAGCCTGTCTACCGGAGTCGCGCCAAGCCAATCTGTGCCAGAATTGTACCATAAAAGCGTCTTGATGCCTTTGCTCTTTGCGTAGGCCAAGGCATCTTCTACCTTTCCTCCATTTGACATTACGTCCCATTCCCAGTCGATCAATACATATGGCCAGTGCATTTTTACGGCAAGGTCTATGTATTCAATCACTTTCTTATAGTCCTTTGATCCGTGATTATATGCCCAATATACCCAGGCTGCACTTCCAGGTTCAATCCATTTGGTGTCTTTAAAGGCAGTAGGCTCGCTCACGTCGGTAATCAATGTACTCTGTACCAGATCGGCCAACTCCCCGATGATCATCACATGCCACTGCGATTTCCAGGGAAGACTGGAAACAGCTCCGCTCCGCATCTTCTTTTTTGCTGAAGGATAGGTTACCTTGTATACGTTTTTGTTTTCTTTATTGTTAAGCAGGGCTGCGCAATTTTCTTTGCTGATGCCTGCCTCAGAAATTAACACCCATAATGGCTGACTGTTAACTTTATATAATGCCGGATACCCCCAGTCGCTATTGTTTTTTTCGTTGGTTCCGTTGGTAGAAAAAGGAAAAAAATCCTCATAGGCTTGGTTATATGGCTGTATCCATCTTTCGCTGCCTATAGGAACTACAAAGGCTGTAGTTTCATCTATAATGGAGAAACCAGAGTCTTTGCGATTGGGAAAGCTATACCTGAACGCAACCCCGTCGTTATAAACTTTGAAAGTGATATCCAAGGGCTGATCGGATGAATTCTTATAACTGAATGTTTTTTCAGTACCAAAATTCTCGCAGCGCTTTCGCTTTCCAGTCACCATTTCATATTTGTCATGAACAGCAACAGCCTTACCTTCCCCAATAAGCCTGAGATTCGATACGAACTGCTGATCTTCCCTTGAAATGCCTAGCGGTGAGCTGGGCAGCACTTCAACATAAGCATTTCCTTTTTTATAAAGCACTTTAAAATGTACCTGACCTGAACTTCCCTGACCAGCTTGTTGCATTTCTACAACTACTTTAATTTTTTTATTGGGCGATAGAATTTGCTGGGCATACCCAACTGAACTGAAAATAAGGCTCAGTGCAAAAAAAAGACTTTTCATTTGTTTTTTATTTTTATAAAAGTGTTGCTAAAGTTGAAATATTTATCTGTTAACGCTATTTCGCTCTTCCATTGTCAAGAACAGAGATTCCCGAAATTCCGTATTGATTTTTTCCATTCCTGATTTGGTATTGCTCATAATTTATGTTAAACTAAATGAAAGTTCATTAGCTTACCTATGACAACAAATTCAGCGTTCTATAACATGCTGCTCTTTTATGTCCGGTTTATACTGGTTATATTTTATACCGTTACCCATTTTACTGAATCAAGGAAGATGCAATTGTTCCAATCTCAAGATCTCATCTGTCGGTATTATAACAAAGTTATATAAAGCCGCTTTCTAAGCGTTATACTAAATAGACTATATTTTGTACAAAACCGACAAAATATAAGCTGAAAACTAAATCCGTTGTAAAGAAAAAACATGTTCTCCTTACGTAGGATCACACTTAAATTGATTTAGGAAATCAGCTAATTTTGTTCAGAGCCGTTTTTATCTCAAAAACGACAAGTAAATCAACAAAACATCCATTGATATTAAGTAAACGCTTCATAAAACGGTTAGATGATAAAATCAGGTTGGATATACCTGGCCCATGATAAGACACACCACGCTGCTTTCTATACCCATTATTTACCAGATGATTTTCATCACATTTTATAACAGTCTGGCCGTTGAATCCCTGATAATGAAATGCGCAGGAACGATCACCTTTTGAACAGCCCGCTCTTCCAAAGGTTTGTTGAGCAAGCTGAGCAGTACCCTGATCGACTGCCGTGCGAGTTCAGATATAGGCTGAGCAACTGCAGTTATGGTAGGTTCATAAAAATCAAAAACCTGATGGTCATCAAATGCGATAATAGCCATAGTACCTGGGATCTTATATCCAAGCTGGTTAATAGCCTTCACGCCACTAAAAGCGAGGTAATTGGTAGCGAAATAAACAGCGTCGACTCTTTTGTTCTGCCTGAGAAACCGAACAAGTTGCTTAACCGTTTGGGCAGGATCATTTCCATAAGGTATTTTTTCTATAATAACTTCCAGCCCGTGTTCAGCCATTGCTTTAGCGTAACCCTGCTTCCTATCTTCCATCTGGCTTTGGTCACTCTCCAGTGTAATGAATGCAATATGGGCAAAAGCATTGTCTGCCAGATATTTCGAAGCATTATAACTGGCTTTGAAATTATCAAGAATCACATAGCTTGATTCAATATCCGGATAATACCTATCGAACAATACAACCGGAGATCCCTCATCAAGAAGGGACTGTATTTCTTTTTCCATCCCGGCCGGAGGAGTTATGATGTAACCATCTACATTGCGGTCTCTGAAAAGCTGGATAAGTTCCCTGGTCTTATCCGGATCATTATCGGTACTACAGTAGAAAATTTTATATCCATTTTGGTAGGCAATTTCCTCAATATGATAGGCCATCTGGGCAAAAAAATAATCGGAGATCTTTTCTACCATCAGGCCAATAATCATTGTTTTACCAGTACTCAGGCTCTGGGCCAGGCGGCTTGGTTTATATCCGTTTTCATCAATGTACTGGAGTACTTTTTCGGTTAAGGCCGAGCTTATGCGTTTCTCTTTGGCTTTGCCATTGATAATGAAGGAAATCGTTGACTTTGAAATATTCAGGGCAGTAGCTATATCGCCAATGGAGATCTTTTTTATCATTACCGGAATTGGATTGATTGACGGATCAGTCGGTTATCGAAAATGTCCTTTGCACCGGAACAGCCGATTGGATCTGGCGCGCCGGAGTGTTATACCCATATTGCCATGCCACCAGGGTAACCTTTATCGGCATCCTGCTCCTGGGCGGGATCGTTGTAAAATAAAGTATGCCGTCTACGATTTCTGCAGGCCCCTCCTTTACGAAATACTGTAAGGGCAGTCCGGCATCAGAATGGTCAATGAGTTTCAGGGATTTTACAGACTTTTTCTGGTCGGGGATCTCTTGAAAAATAATTTTCTGTGGAGTTCCTTTCAGATTAGAAAGTGGGATCTTCATATTTGCCTGTTGTACCGAGGAGCGGTATTTAGCATCTCCTTTCTGACTGGCCATTAACCAGATATCGTTGCTCCGCTTGGTGTTGTTGAATCCCATTCGGTAAAAAGATACCTGAAATATAGAGTCATTGATTTTCCTAACCGGACCGCAGATCCTGGAGATCACGATTTTCTCTTCAGGACGGTAAAGCACATCAATTGCATGACTGGTGGTATCTGTATTTATTGCAGAAACATGAAAAGTGATACCGTCCGCTAAGGGCTCAAAAACAGGCCTAAAACCAGCAAAGCCCGCAGGAGGCAAAAGTTTGCCATGCTGGGTGAATCCAATTGACCGTTTTATTTTAGCCCGTGCGGCTTTATACTGATGCTCGGTTAACTTTGCCATCTGCCCGTCAAATGCCCATCCGGCCTCCGCTTTGTTTCCCATGTAATCATTGTAGGATGCAGAAAGGGCATTTGGCAAGCTATCTCTTCTCCATCTATCCACCAGCCATCCTTTTTTGGGGTCTACGGCAGAAAGTATCGGGAACGTATTTAAAGGTGTGTTCTTGGGAAGCCGGGTTTTTACAGCTTTAGAGATAAACAGGTTAAGGTAGTCTATCAGTTCATCTGAATAGTCAAAGTGACCATGACCAGCATCACAGAGAAACGCAATGGGAGCATTAGGATTATCTTTTCTGTATTTCATTGCCGGGGTAATCCGCCCCTCAAGCCATTCATCTTCGCCCATTACAAAAAGTCCGGGGATCCCGTTTAGGTTCCTTCCCTCCCAGTCTGGATTAGGCTTACCGCTACCGGTCATATTGGTTAATGGTGCATCTCCGTGTATGGATAGCACGGCAATTGTCCGATCAGGATTATAAGCTGCAAAATTCCAGGGATAGCTTGCTGCAGCAGAGTGTCCTATAGGTATAACAGGCGCAAATGCCAGTTCACTGTAACCCGATATTTCTGCGAGGTTTTTCATTGTTGCGAAAAAAACCGCCGAGGAACTAAAATTAAAGACCATATCCACTGAAGGCGTAATCCAGATTTCAGCAAGGCCGAGCGCAGAAAGGTTTTTTCTAAAAGCATTGTGTTCCAATATCCCTTCTTCGAGCATATTGTGCTGCCCTATAACTACCCCCCTTACCTGTTTACAATCAGTCGGAATCCATAAAAATGCTGTTGGCAGTTCTCCTGTCTCCAAAGAAATACTGCTCTTTACCGGAACAGACCATTGCCATTCGGCAGCAAAAATGTTTTCGCACAGCAATAAAAAAGTAAAGCAGATAAAAATTATTCTGTTCATACAATTAATTTAGATTATTACGGCTGTGGCAGGGAAAAGAAAAGTGTTCCGAAACCTGCATTATCGGCATTAAATCCTGCACCTTCTGGTCTAAGTTTATCTGCTGCCTGTTTAGTGTAACGGTACTGATCTGCCGGTATACCCTTTATACGAAAGGCATAATGGTTATATACCTGTTCAAAGATCGAACGGAGGTTACCCCTTCCACTGGTTGATACCTTATCGGCAGGAAATCTACCACTGATATCGGTGTAAGGCTGAAAGGGCACATCTTCTCCAAGATTATAACGGGCCGTATACTCAAAGCCTTTTAGCAACCTGTTCTGCGAAAAACTGTACATGTCCATCCCCTGGTTCCATCCAATTTCGCACATTTCTGCCAGGTGGCCGATTCCGAGCATACTGTGTGGCTGATCTCGTCCGCTCTCCTGCCCCTGGCCCTCTTCATTTACGATATAATGCAAAAGACTACCGTTTCCAGGGCCCTTGTAGTAAAAATCAACCGCGCGATCGAACATTTCATGATCATCATTAAAAACGGCAATAGCCATCATGCCTTTCATGCAGGCAAGATCCCAGTTACCATGGGCCCAAAGCGCAAAATATTGAATCGGAGGATAAAATACATCCCTGAACATCACTTTGCATTTTTCGATGTCTTCCTGTTTCCATTTTGGATAGGTAGCACGCATGATCTCTGCGGCACTGGCCATCTTAAAAACGTTTAGTCCGGCCCCTAACTCCACATCTGTTCCATCAAACACCTTAAAGGTTTCAGACCAGGCATTGATAATTTTTATGGCAGTTTTGGCATGGGCTTCATCGCCAGTAACAGACCACATCACTGCATTTTGATAAGCGGCACAAACATCTTTCTCCAGGTTTCCGATATTTTTGCCAGCACCGATCAGCAAGCTACGCTCTACATGCTGGACGGCATGAGGTTCCCAGGAAGCGCTTGACCATGGATGCGATCTGAATTTCTCAAATGCACTCTTCCATGGTTCTCTGCCCAAGGCAACCATATCTTTCATCCGCTGGAGATCACTAGCTGAATGCAACAGGCCGGGATGAGTAAAAGGCTTGGGGTGGTAGGCAACCGGTTTTTCCAATTTTAGCACCTGCCCGTAAGCATTCACCAGATAGAAAAAGGCTATGATTAAGGTTAACATCCATTTATCGTAGCGGATTAACCTGGTATAAACATTTAAACTATGCATGCTTAATATTTTAAAATAATTTTATTCTTGGTTTAAGGCCCTGCCCTTGGTAAAAAGGTCCGGGAGTTCTTTCTAAAGTCCCGCCCACCGCATTGAGGAAATCCCTGTCAATGGTTATCTTTTTTCCATCAGGATATTCTATGTATTGCTTGCTCAGCGCAAAAAAACCTAAAAATTCAGCTGTTAGTGCCGGAATTTTTATTGGCTTTAGTGCTTCCTTCTTCCAAAATAATCCTACCCCTTTCTGGCTGTGTTCCAGGCGAAAGGAAAAACTATTTTTGGCTTTTGAGCTATTCGGATCGGCCCAGCTTAGTGGAAGGGCCCCATCTGCATAAAGGTTAAAATCTGCCTCACTTCCTGCTGGCTTTGCTATGCCTGCACCTTTGCCGATAAAAAGATTACCATACCAACGGTGGTCGATATCCAGTGCTGGGATTGTCTGTTTGATCACCAGGCTATGTGGCAAAAAATTTGAGGTTGATACCGATTTCCCAGGTTGCCGGCCATTGTAGAAGCTACAGTTATAGAACAGGTTCTGAACAAAAACATTTGCCTCTGATGCCTCCATTTTTACGCCTGCCATATCTTTATCTGCAGTATCTGCCATTGCAAGTATATTGTTGTCAAATAAAACAGGTCCGTGGTTTTTAAACAGGTAAAACAGTCCGGCACCACTGTCTGAAATAATATTCCTAGACAAGCGGGCACCCTGAAAAATTGGCCCTAAAAATATACCATAGCCATTTTTTCCATAAACCCTACGGATCAGGTTATGCGTAATTGTGGCATCAACCGCCATGGCCAGCCGGATACCTGCAGATTCATTGCCCGTATAACCGCCATGCTGGTTAATGTTCTCTATCAGGTTATCTTCGATGGTGCTCGAAGTACCACCAATTAACCCAAAAATCCCTGCCTGCCCACAATTGAAAATATGGTTTCCTTTGATCTTGTGATGTCCAACCGAAGCCAGATCTGTATAATCGTTAAACTCTGGCCTTCCTGGATTAGCATCTGTATAAACATGCCCTGGCACACCGATAGAAATACCTACAGCGCGGCATTCACTTATGGAACAACCTATTATATTCCAGTACTTTCCATTTTTGGTATCTATTGCGCCGGGCTGTTCTGCATAAATAGAGGCATAATCGTTAAAAATCTGGCTGACAGCAATCCCTTCAATGGTAAGATAATCTACACCAGACCTGGCACTGATCCCGACATTTCTGACCGAAATTTCCGCTAGCCCGGAATTGGGATCAGATGTACCGAAATTTGCCCAGATTATCGTTTTTCCGTTTTCCAGGGTTTTAGTCCACCGCAGCGCGTTACTGCACTCCAGAAGGGTAGATACATTGGCCATTTTTTTGCCATTAAAGAAGAGCATCATCCCTGTTTGAGAAGAATCCAGCATACATTTCCAGAGCTTGTCTTTACCCTTTACCCAACCTGTTTTCCGCTCAGAACCTTTGATTATAACTTTTGCCTGGTTTAAGGCCTGCAATGTAATCCTTTTGTGATCCGAACTTCCACCACGTTCAAACACCACCGATTCACGGTAAACTCCTGCCGAAACAAGTATTCTGTCTCCGGGCATTGCCCTTGAAACAGCATAACTGATCGTTCTTAAAGGTTTTGCTGCCGAGCCCACTGCCCTATCGCTTCCAGATACGGAAACATAAATGCTTTTTGGGGAAACCGGAGCGGGGAAATGTTCAAAAGCTTTCCCCGCAAATTGCATCAGTAAGGGAAAAATCAGAAATATGATAATTTTATTCATCAATGGTTATAGGGTTTCTTTTATGTTAATGAAAGATCCGACAGGATAAAAGTTTCGGATTTCATGAAATAATGACACCAGCTTGCCGCTGGGATACTCTAAATACCCAAAAATTGTTTGTCGGGAAATATCCTGGTTATGTGAATTGCTTATATCTGGCTACCCAAACTTAATTAAACAAAACCAGTTTAGCAAAATGAACTTCTTTTTCACGTTTATTATCGCATACTAACCCATACCCAACTTGATTAGGAACCACGAAGTGCTCATAAATACCTCTGAAAAAAGGAAAACTTATGAATAATCGTAATGCAAGCGCTTTAAGATTCCCGCCTGCGCGAGAATGACGATAATTCTATCGGAGCGATCAATGGTAGGAATAATTTATCCCATAAAAATCAATACGAATGGCAGGGGAATTTAACGAGATAAACGGTCGACCACTGTGCTTAACTTAATGACATTGACTGCCCCTGGCAATCGGAAAAAGGAGCCTGATAAAATGACGATTGGTAGCGAAGCTTATTTGCTGCCAAGGTAAAGTAAGCCCCCAAATCCCGGTTGGTCCCGATCATAGCCCTCTGCCCCCATTTTTGCTATTACCTGCTGGGTAAACGGCATTGAAAGCCCTTTTCTGCGCACATAATGGTTATAAACCATTTGGTAAATAGGGATAAATCTTCCCCTTCCCATAACGGATATCTGTTCCCAATCACTATATTTTCCGGTAATATCCTTCCATTTTTTAAACGGAACCTGGTTGCCGAGGTTATAACTGGCGGTATATTCAAATCCTTTTAACAGCCGGTTATCAAGCGCAGCATAAAGGTCATCCCCTTGTTTCCATGCAATCTCGCAGACAGTGGCCATTGCCCCGATCCCTAACTGGGAATGCCCCTGGTCTCTACCACTTTCCTGGATCTGTCCGGTTTCCCCGTCCACATAGTTAGCTATGGTTCCGTTATCGTTAGCATGAAGATAAAAATATACAGCTTTATCATACATTTTCTGATCATCAAGATAGATTGCGGCCGAGAGGTAGAATTTTGTCACTATAGGTCCCCAATTGCCATTTGTGTAAGCAGGACTTGCATAAAACTGTTCACAGACTGGCAAAAATATCCCTGTTACCATGCGGGCTATCCGCTCAAGCTTTTTGAGATCAGCCCCTTTAAAATTGTGTTTCAGGATTTCCAGGGCATTGATAATCTTGGTTCCCTCCAATCCGACCAATAATGGCGCATCGTTGGTAGCTGGAATGCGCTGCAGGGAATCTGCATAGCCTAGCAATATTGTAATGGCTTTTTCAGCATGTTTTTGATCACGGGTAGCTACCCACATGAGGCTGTTAAGATAAGCCGAGCTGAAGTCTGCTTCCATCAGGCTCTTGGTATTTCCGAACTCCCCATCCCTGGATATTACCCTGAACGGCCCTTTCATCTTATAGTCTGCGCTGGCCAGTGGATTATCCCTTAATAGCTCAAAAGATGCGTAACCGCCTGAACTTTTATCCTTAGCGGCCTGGTATATCCTTTGTAGATCTGAGCCGGAAAAGAGGATACCAGGATGTACAAACTTCTGCTGTGCGGATGAAATGGAACTTAAAAAAAACAGAAAATAAACTATCAAATAAAGACACTGTATTTTTTTCATTGTTGGGATTAAATTATTTTATGACCTCAGTTTCTCCCGTTTTCACGTTGATGCGCCATGGTTTAGGTTCCGGAAGCCTGAGTTTGCCCTCGCCGATCTCCAGGGGCATCCAAAGGTATCGGGAATCCCATTGGGTACGAGGTTTCCATTTGTCGGCCACAAAGATTACAGCAGTTGATTTTGTGCCGACAACCTTAAGCATAAAGGTAGACTGTGATCCATAGGTATTGGTCTGAGGTGGGGCAATATCTTCGAATTCGGACCATGGTCCTTCCAGAGATTTAGCTGTTGCGTACTTATTTGGGTTTGGGTTCCAACTGGTCAGCGCCGAACCAATCGCATAATAAAGTCCATTATATTTTACCACCGCTCCGCCTTCCAGCGGTGCTTTAATGATACAGATATCTTTTTCAACATTCAGGTAATCCTCAGAAAGTTTCGCAATGTGGAAACCTTTAACCGGTCTGTCTTCAAAAATAAGATAAGCAGATCCGTCGTCATCTATAAACTGGCCTATATCACGGCTTTCCTGACCTAAGGGGCGGAAAGTACGAATAAACTTGTAAGGTCCTGTTGGAGAATCACCAATTGCCACACCTACCCGGGCATAGCTATAATTACCTTTCTGGCCCTTTACCTGCCCATCTATGTGCATATACATGATGTATTTTCCGGTTTTGATGTTATGGTAAACTTTTGGTCGCTCCAATACCCATTTTTTCCCAAGGCTGTCAGGATCGGTCATTTTAAATACATCCCCTCTGAATTTCCAGTTCATCAGATCTTTTGACGAATAGCAGCTCACATACCTGTAATTGGAATCAAGTCCCTGGCGGCGTTCTTCTCCATACCAATAATAGGTATCCTTCACTTTAGTAATCCCTCCCCCATGTGCCTGGATATGGTTTCCTTTATCGTCTGGCCAAAGTTCGCCGGGAAGGATTGATTTTCGCTGTTGTGCCATACCTGTTGCCGTGTATAACAATGCAAACAGGAAAATGGCAAATCTGAGCGGACATTTGCCTCTATGGTTCATTCTCATTTTATATAGTTTCATTTTTCACTAAGCTGCATAAACGGCTGAAAGGTCTGAGACCTGCCGAAGCGTTTGTACCGCACGGTAAACATGGTTTATTACTGACTGATAACGGATCTTAAGAATATCAGCAATCTGTGGATAGCTAAGCTCATCATAGAAACGCATGGTGAGTATTTCCCGCTGTTTGGCAGGAAGCGAATTGAGCGCCGTTACCATCTGTTGCTTCATCAGGGAATCTGATTCATTAGATACCATGATCTCCTCTGCCGAAAAGACTAAACTTGGAGCAGGCATTAAGGTCAACTTATTTTCGCGGTGTTTGGTGAGACGGATATGGTTAAGTACAATCGACCTGGCAGATCTGTAAAAGTAGGCTTCCACGTTCCTGATCGTTCCGATTTTTTCTCTGTTCTCCCAGAACTTAATAAAAAGGTCCTGTAAAAGATCATTTACCAGATCATCATCATCTAACATTCTCGTAGTAAAAACGAAAAGCTTTGGATAAAGTTTTGCATGCAGTTGTGCATAATCGCGCTCATTTCCCCTCAGTGTTCCTTCCCATAGTGCAATCAATTTCTCAGTCATCATAACATATCAATATTTGGTTGATACGAAGATGGCACGAGCTAAAAAAAATGATGGGTATAAATTCGTAAAATAGGAGTGTATTTTCGCCAAACCGCTTTAGCAATGGCAAAAAAGCCATTTTTACTCCAAAATGGGTAATGTGATGAAATAGATCTACTTCATTTTATACCTTTTATTGAAAGTCTTCCGGTGTTTTCTGATAAACTCAGAGGGGGTTGCGCCAAAAAGTTTTGAGAACTGTTTACCAAAATATTTGGCATCATTAAATCCCGAACGGAAAGCTACCTCGGTTACATTATGGTCTGAGTTGATCATCAGTTCTGCAGCCTTCCTCAAACGGATGAAGCGGATGAAGGAATTCACCGATTGTCCTGAAATGCTTTTCACGCGCTTATACAAATTAGAGTGGCTCATTCCTATCTTATCGGCAAGCGCCTTTATGCCAAAGTCAGAATCGGTAAGGTGATTTTCAACAACTGAGATGCAGGTATCCAAAAATTTCTTGTATTCTTCTGATACCACCACAGCATTACTTTGAAGGGTAATTTCGTTATAGAAATAGTTTTGGAGATTATTCCTGTTACGCAGCAGATTGGCTACCCTGGCAATCAGGTATTCGCGTTCGAAGGGCTTGTTAATGTAGTCATCAGCACCACCATGTACACTTTTCAGCTTCACTTCCTGAGATGAACTTGCCGTTAATAAAATAACGGGAATATAAGAAAGCGTAGGATTGGATTTAATCATCTGACAGAATTCTATCCCATCTATCCCTTGCATTTTGAAATCTGTGATGATCAGGTCTGGAAGTTTTTCCCCAGCGAGCTGAAGTCCCTGTTCGCCATTTTCTGCCTCATAAACGGTGTAAATGCCAGAGAAAAGACTGGAAATGTACTGGCGGATATCCCTTTCATCATCAACAACCAGAATAGACTGCCTATCACTGACCAAGTTTACATCCAGACTGATATTATTCTGCGCTGCAGATTCAGGAAGTGCGGTAGCATACATTTCATTAAAAATCTCTTCCAACCCTTCCTGTTCTTCTTCAATGACCTGGCCACCAAGATGTTTTTTTCCCTTTAGCAAACAAATATTGAATATACATCCGCCTTCGGCCCTGTTTTGATAAGAAATGTTGCCAGAATGCGCTTCCATAAACTGTCTTGCCAGATAGAGCCCAATCCCAAATCCAGCTTTATGGTTTCCGTCCTTTCTTTCTGCCTGATAAAAACGGTCGAAAATCTTTTCCCCAGCGGTATCAGGAATACCGGGACCAGAATCCTGGACAGCGATTAAAAGACTTTGATCGTCTTCGGTTAGGCTTACCACTATTTCTCCTCCTTTTGGCGTATATTTCAATGCATTGGAAATCAGGTTAAACAGCACGATTTCGATCTTTATCCTATCGGCATAAACTTCTTTATCAACAGCAACACTTTCAAACCTGTAATCGATCTCCTTGGCCGAGGCCTGTTGAACAAAGCAATAAAAAACCTCTTTGGATAGTTTTTCAAGATCAAGTTTAGCAGCTTTAATGTGCTCAAAACCTTCTTCTGCTTTTCTGAAGAGCAGCAGCTGATCTACCAGCGACAGCATCCTTTTGGCATTTCGCTGGATCATGCTGAGCTCCGCATTTTCCTTACCTTCCACACTACTGTTTTTGATCAGGTCATTAATTGGATTAATGATCAGGGAAAGCGGAGAACGGAACTCATGCGAAATATTGGTAAAGAACGACATGCGCTTTTCGGCAAGTGCTTTTTCCTGCTCATTGATCAGTCTCTCTTTGTCATGCGCCAAACGTTCCATATTATGGAGGGCTACCTGCGTATCATATTCAGCTTTTTTCCTTTGGGACTCGAGGCTTACGATCTGAACTTCATATTTTAAACGGGTCTGTGCCGATCGATATCGAAGATATACATAGATAACCGAGGAGATAATGGCGATATATCCCAGGTAGGCCCACCACGTTCTGTACCATGGTGGAAGGATTCTGACCTTCAGGGTAATTTCATTGCGTCCCCACATCCCCTCCGTGTTGGTACTCTTGACCCGAAATATATAACTTCCTTCAGAAATATGCGTATAAGTTGCTTTTCTGTCCTTTCCCGAATTTGTCCAGCCCCTATCCCAACCATCCATAAAATATTTATAGGAAATCTTCTCCGGGGATGAAAATTCAAGTGCCGTAAACGAAAACGTAAATACTGCCTGATCATAAGGCACTTCTATTTCCCGGATGGCAATATTGTCTTCATCTACAATCAGCTTCAGGTTCTCTTCCAGCGGCGTATTGTTAATGGTTATTCCGGTAAGGAACAGGCTCGGCATCTGGCTGTGCGGAATGATTTCCCGTGGATCGAAAAGACTAAAGCCTTTTATGCCCCCAAAAACGATTTCCCCCGTACCAAATTTGATTCCTGCATTGATCTGGAACTGGTTGCTCTGTAGGCCATCACTCTGATAAAAACTTCTGAAGATACCTTTATCAAGGTTATAGCACGATACTCCAAAATAGGTGCTCATCCAGAGATTTCCCTGGTTATCAGGAATCAGGCTCAGTACTGAATTATTACAAAGGCCGTTGGCAGTAGTTAACCTCGACAATACCTTGCTTTTGAAAGGATCAAAAATGATGAGTCCCCCACCTTCTGTCCCAATCCAAAGCAGCCCTTTTTTATCCTCAAATATCACCCGAACGGTGTAACCAAGATTATAAAACCTATGTTTCTTTCCCTTTTTATCAACCTGGATCAACTGATCAAGATTGCCTGCCCAAATCCGGCCATCCCTTGCCTGCATCATTGCAAACAGATCACCTAGCTTCTGATCGAAAAGTTCAAACTTATCCAAACTGCGGTTAAAGCGATAAAGCCCTCCCAGAAGACTTCCCCGTCTTAGGGTTCCCACCCACATGTCATGGTCCTGATCCTCAAATACCGTGAAAGCGACCTTGCTTTCTACTCCGGTCTGCGGATCTATGATCTTATACCTGGTAAATTTCCTTGTCTTTGGATCGAAACGGTTGGCACCTTCTGTAAAGGTTCCGATCCAGATATCCCCATAGCTGTCGGAAACCATCGACGAAATAAAATTACTGGATATAGTATTAGGGTCTGCAGCGTGCTTATAATTGGTGAATTGATTTAACTTCCTATCCCAGATGCTAAGCCCAGTACCATCGGTACCGATATAAAGTTTCCCATCTTTTGGAGCTAAAAACGATGATATTGAGTTTCCGGGGATAGAATTGCCCTGCGGATTGTGTACCCATGTCTGGAATATTTTTTTTACCGGATCAAGAATGGTTACCCCTCCTGAATAAGTTCCGATCCATTTTCTATCCTTTTTATCGATAAATATGGAGTAGATCTGTTCACCGCTCAGACCTTTATCGATTTCATTGCCCAACAGCTGGATGCTTCCATTTGCAGGATCATAGCGGAACACGCCATCTCCGTTTGTTCCCAGATAAAGAATGTTATGGCTGTCGGGGGTGATAGCAAGAATTGACTTCCCTCCAATTCCGCTGGCGGTAACGGCCGTATTTTTCTTTCTGACTGGATCATAGCGATACAGACCGTTATAAGTGCCGATATACACCTGCCCAGCACTTATTCCCAAAGAGAGCGCAAGAACAACATCAGCGCTAGCCAATACCAGTGCGTGAGCTTTGGGATCAAAATAATAAAGTCCGAGATTTTGTACAAACACCCACTCTCTTCCCTTTTCATCCAACCTTACGGATTGCACACCATAGGAAAAAGTACGCCTGCCATTTATCAAAAGGGGAATCTGATCACCTATGGTTTTCCCTTTGCTGAACCTCAGCAGCCCAATTCCTTCGGTCGCGACGAGCATGGTATTGTTTATGCCAGGTACAAGGTCTCTGATTACTTTTGTAATCGGTAAATCTGAACCTTTTATGGCGTCATGCCATGAGCCTTCTGTAAAAATGCCTTTTTTATCATTATAGATACTTAATCCCTGCCTGGTACCGATCCATATGTTATTGTCTGTATCACTGTTAATTGCATGTATAATATTATGGATAAGGGAAGTTTTATTACCAATCTCATTCCTGAACACCTTGAAACCATATCCATCATAACGGTTGAGGCCATCCCTGCTACCAAACCAGAAAAATCCTTTTTTGTCCTGATAAACACAGCGGATATAATTATTGGACAGCCCATCTTCTATTTCCAGATGGCGTACGCTGAGCGAGTCTCGCTGTGAAGCGACACTCAGACCGGCATATAGGAAAAGAAAGATCAGCAGTATTCTTCGCACAGTTTTGCAATTGTTGGTTACTAAAATAATGAAAACATTATTATAATAGGGACATATTTAAGCTTAATTCATACTCTGTCGCCCAAAACTAAATGGCTAACTGTAGTCAGGTTGAATAAGCTATTGGTACATTGATAAAATCCAGCCATTTCTCAAAAATTTTAAAACATAAAAAACCCGGCCACCATTCGGCAACCGGGTTAATAAAGAACTAAAATCTAAAAACTACCACCCAGGATTTTGGATCAGGGCTGGGTTTAAGGTTAACTGCTGTGTAGGAATGGGATATAAATAATGTCGTTCGGAAAAGGTACGGGCTGTATTATCTAAAATCAAATTTCCATTGGCGTCTTTAGCGTTTGTTGGCACAGTTGCTAACTGATTAGGTCCTAATTGAGCCTGCGTTCCGGTAAATCTAATGGAAACAGGCCATGGACTAACAAATCCAGCGGCATTTCCATAAGCCGATCCACCAACATTGGTTACCAGATCAGTACCTGCACTATGCCATCTCTTGATATCATCGAACCTGAAGTTTTCGTAGTAAAGCTCTGTAAAACGTTCCCTTCTGATTTCGGTACGCAAATCAAGTCCATTTGTAGCCGCAAACGCGTTCGAAAGTTTAGGCATTGTCTTGTTGGCACGCAGGCGTACAAGATTTAGAGACTTATCCAGATCGGCATCGCTAATAACCCCGTTTCTTTCGTATACTGCCTCGGCATAATTCAATAAAACTTCAGCATACCTGAGCACTGGATAATCTTCAGATTCTTTTGTATCTGGCACATTGCGTTCAGAAACCCATTTCTGGTTAGTATAACCTCCGATCTGGACAACCTTACCTGTAGAATTGGCATTATCGGCAGCATCGTTCAACCAGGTCACCCTAAAGTTGGCGTTACCATACCAATAATAACCGTTTAGTACCCTAATGGTATACCTTAACCTATTGTCTCTGTTGGCAAACTGCGAACCATAAGTTTGAAAACCCTGGAAAAGAGGAGATTTTTCGATAGGCAATCCATCCTGGCAAAGAAAAGCATTTACAAATTTCTGTTGGGGGCCAATTTGGGTTCCCTGCCTGCTGATGTTGGTATTAATCGTTTTTATCACATCATCGTATCGATAAGAAAGGATATATTCATGATTGGCCGACTTGTTTACTCCAGCCGGATTGGATTTTGGATTTTCGAGGATAAACAGGTATTTCTGCGCTGAATCTCCCAGAACGGTACTATTACCGCCTAAGGCATTAGATGCTGCTGTGCCGAACAATGCAAACTGGTTACTTAAGATTACCGCATTGGAGGCAGCTGCAGATTTATCAAGGAGGTTGTTAAACCTGGTGGCATCACCATTCCTAAATTTAAGCCAGGTTCCTTCATAAAGCGCAACCCGGCCTAAAAAAGCCTGTGCAGCAGTCTTGCTTACCCGTCCGAAATCGGTCGATGTTGACGTAATTGATGCCGGAAGATCAGGAATGGCTGCCTCCAGATCAGCAATAATTTGATCTGCTATTGCTTCTCTGGCCGCTCTTGCACCATAAAGCTCTGGCGATTCCAGATCCAAAGTTTTTGTAATAAGAGGTACGCCGCCATACAGCTGTAATAAGTCGAAATAGGCATATGCCCTGAAAAATTTTGCCTCTGCAATATATTGTGCGATACTCGCTTTATCTGCAAAAGCTGCCGCTTTTTCAAGCAAAAAATTGCAGGCCCTAATCCGGGTATAATTGCTATTCCAATTTGCGTCCGTAACGGGAACGGTGTTTGTACCCGAGCCAAAGGCACCGCCGCCACCAAATACATCGGCCCTGCCATCATAATGTGGGTTATCGGCAAAGGAATTATTAAAATTTCTCAGGTAACCATAATACTGGTTGGCAAAAGTTTTAAAATCATTTGCATTCTTAAAATATGCAATCTCTGAAAGTTGATCCAGAGGAAGGAGATCCAATGATTTTTTACATCCCGATGCAGCCATCAGGAAAATCATCGCCAGGGAGAATAATGTTTTATATGTTATATTTTTCATGACCTTTTTATTAAAAAGTAAGGTTGGCACCAAAAGTTAAATAACGGTAAAAAGGATAACGCTCATTGCCTGAGGTAGTCCTGGTAACTTCCGGATCCCAACCGTCCTTGATTCCGCTAACTTCCCACAGATCACTTCCAGAAGCATAAAGTCTAAGGCCGCTAAAAAGATGTGATTTGGCCATTAGCCCTTTTGGAAGAGTATACCCCACTACAACATTTTTCAGGCGCAGGTAAGCTCCATTCTCAACCGACCAGGTTGATGCCTGATAATTGTAGCTATTCAGGGTTGTATTGGCATGAAGATTCGGATAATAAGCACCAGTGTTTTCAGGCGACCAGGTATTTCCTATCCAGGCAGTAACCTGAGCCTGGCTAAGTGACTGATAGGGTATCCGCCAGTTGTTAGCGCTTCCATTTGACCTGAAAATAGTGCGTTTTCCAACTCCCTGAAAGATGGTTGTCAGATCAAAACCTTTCCATTGCATACTCAGGTTTAAACCGAACGTATATCTTGGGATATCACTTCCCAGGTAAACGAAGTCACCCATATCAGATGTAGATGTACCATTTGTCAGTTTTCCATCTCCATTTACATCTGCAAACGAATTGTCTCCAGGGCGAAGGCCGGATAATTGTCCCGGAAGGTTGGTCAATGGACTTGCAATCGGAATACCAATTCCATTTACAACCCCTCCTGGAGCATAAAATTTATTATAGGCATCAACCTCAGCCTGTGTTTGAAGGCGGCCTGCATATTGGAGGCCAAAATAAGATCCAAGTGAATAACCTTCTACTGCCCCATTGTATCCCGCATTGATCAGTGGGGTTCCGTTTAGATAAATAATCTTGTTCTGGCTATCGGTAATGTTGGCCGAAACAGAATAATTTACGCTTCCGACCTTATCCCTCCAGGTCACGATCCCCTCCCATCCCCATGTTTTTAGCTCCCCGTTGTTTGACTGTGGTGCACCGATTCCAAGCGTTCCGGGATAGGTTATGCTGATAAGCATATTCTTGTTGCGTTTTTCGAAAAGTTCGAAAGTTCCTGTCAATTTTCCTTTTAAAAGTCCAAAATCAAAACCAAGGTTTTTGTTGACAACTGTCTCCCATGTCCTGTTCAGGGAAACCAGGTTTCCTGTAGTGGTTGTTGCTGTTGCGATGTTCGGGCCCAATAGTACGCCACTGCTTCCTACATTCAATGATTGAAGGTAGTCATATAACCCGATACCTCCCTGGTTACCCGCAGTACCATAAGACGCCCTGATTTTAAGATCAGAAAACACATCCAATTTCTTAATAAAATCCTCCTCTGAGAGCCTATAACCCACTTGCGCACTGTAAAAAGTTTTCCAGCGTTTATCATCTATAAATTTGGACGACCCATCGTACCTTACACTACCTTCAAAAAGATATTTACCATCATAATCATAGGTACCTTTTGCAAAGTACGAACCAATGGCATAATGGTTCCTGGCCTCATCGTTGGTGACAAAACCCGCGGTTCCGTTACTGAGACCAAGGTTCAACGAAGGGATGTCGTCGCTACCCAGGTTATAGGTGCGGGTATTGAACATGTTATATTCATCCCTTTCATATGATCCGCCTGCGAGGACAGTTACATTATGGTGTTTCGCAAATGTATTTTCATAGGTTACCCTACCAATGAGGTTATAATATTTATCGTTAACCGTCTGCCTGAAATAATTTGCATTTCCGGTAACATTACCTGCTGTCCCCCTGCTCGGTGTAGTTGAAATCAGGTAACGGTCATCATAGGAATAGAACTGCACCGCTTTTGCCTGTACTTTATTATCCTGATACCACATGTTATATCCTGCAGTACCTGAAAAGGTAAGGTGTTTTACAGGTCTGTAATTTATTGTAGAATTCAATAAGATCCTCGTATTATTTTCCAGGTTATCACCTCCATCCCTTAATGATCCCGGTGGACTGATGACACCACCCCATTGGTAAGGTCTGCCAGATTGCGTAAATGCTGGGATTCCGGGCTGAAAACCATTTCCCAGTGCACTGTATGGACCTGTAGTATATAATGTTGGCTGTTGAATATTATTCTGTTCAAGTGAAACATTCGTTTCCAACTGAACTTTTTCATTGAATCTGAAGCCATTGTTCAACCTAAGGTTATAACGTTGGTTTCCATTATTTCCAAACTGGAGCTGACTGCCGTCGTTAAGATAGCCCAGCGATGCCCGAAAGGTATTTTTTTCATTTCCTCCTGCCAGACTCAGGTTATGCTGAGTAGAAGTGGCTGCGCCCCAAAGAATTTCCGACATTCTGGTATCGGTAAAATTAAGTTCTCTTACATCACCAAAAGTAGGTACGGGCAGCCCGTTGTAAAAAAGCCCGGGAGTGATAGCCGATCCGTTATAACCGGGAATCTGTGAAGCCAAAATCACATTGCCGTTGTTCGCAATCGCAAAATTGGCCATTTGATACCACAAATCTGTTGCAGGTATAACACCATAGTTATCGTTGATTTTCGCCTCAATTAAACCTTTTGCCCACTGCTCCATATTTGCCATTTCAGGCTGAAGACCAATCAGTTTACGCGAAACTGTCGGGCTATACTGTACAACGAACTGTCCGCTCTTGCCTTTTTTCGTCGTAATCAGCACAACACCGTAAGCTGCCCTTGCACCATATATTGATGCTGCCGCATCCTTTAAAATTGATACATTATCAATATCATCTGGATTAATTGAATTTAATGCATTGTTATTGTTCAATGCTACCCCATCGAGGATGATCAATGGATCCTGGTTATTAATAGATGTTGCTCCCCTGATCTGAAAATTCCAGTTTTCCCTTCCTGGCTGTGCAGAGGTTCTGGTTACCACAACCCCCGGAACCTGTCCTTGGATGTTGGCAATCGGATTATTGGTAGGTCCACGATCCTGAAATGTTTTTGAATTGATGGTAGAAATCGCACCGGTAACCGTTGCTTTTTTCTGAGTACCATATGCCACTACCACAACGTCATCCAGCTCAGTATTAGAAGATAATTTGACTAACATTGGCTTGCCTGTTTCTGCCTTCAATACTACATTTTTATAGCCAATGCTGGTAAACTGTATTGAAGCGCCTGCAGGTACACTAAGGGTGAAGCTTCCATTACCATCGGCCGAAACGCCTATATTAGAGCTAAGCACTTTAACTGTAGCACCCGGAATAGGGTCGCCTGTTGCCGCATCCACAACTTTCCCTGTCACTACCTGCGTTTGCGCAAAAGCAGTGGTGCAACAAAAAAACAGCAGTAGAAATAAGTGCACTGCACTTACCTGCCATAATTTTTTGTAAAAAATATCCATAATTTCTGTATTTAATATTTGGTGTTTGCCCTCCAACAACCAGAGCGACTTTATTATAGTGTTGGAAGGCTGGATTATCTTAAAGACACAGGGAAATGATCTGTATACTCAATTTTTTAGGTTTTTTTCGTAATTGGCAAATTAATAAAGATCTCATCTCGCTAAGAACTTTTTTTCCATAAAGCTGTATGATTAAAAAGCCATAAAAACCAAAAATTGCATTAATTCGAATAGATCGGGTAAATATGCGAAGGTTCGACAAGCTCTCCGTAGGAGTCCTTTGAACAACATGACAGCATGTTAGGTGAAATTGCCTTTATGATACAGCCTCATCACACCAAATCCACTCCGACAATCAATTTCATACCCGATTAAAGGTAGAAAGCAAGAGCATACTGAAAATTACCTATCTGATCACCTTAAAAAATCTGGCAGCAAAAAGAAAGATCACTAGATAACAGATGATGGGCAGATAATATGCATGAGCGACATCCACATTGGCTATCTTACCCATAAAATAAGGCATTACAGCTCCGCCAACTACACCCATTGAAATAAATGAGGAAGCCTGCTGTGTATGTGGACCAAGATTTTTCAGTCCGAGGCTAAAGATCGTAGGAAACATAATACTAAAGAAAAAATTGATGCTCAACAGGGCGCAGTAGGATGTCCAGCCCCAGCTTTGGGCTACAATAATACAGGCAATGATACTGCAAATGGCAAATGCTGCGAGGATCTTATTTGGCGCTATAAATTTCATCAGGTAGGTCCCAACGAATCTACCAAGCGCCATCATTACCATAAACAAAACCATAAAATTTCCTGCCTTCTCATCAGAAAAGCCCATTTTCTCATGCCCATAGTTTATAAAATAACTCCAGGTGCCCGCCTGTGCAGCTACATTAAAAAATTGAGCCGCTACAGCCCAAACAAAATGCCTGTGCTGAAAAAGCCTTTTTCCCGGCGCGATGTCGACGTTCTGCTCAGCTATTGGTGCATCGGAAATACTGTGCGGATCAATCAGGTCCGGAATGCGGATAAAGAAAAAAGCCACCGCCACGATCAAGATAAATCCTCCTAGCCCTGCATAAAGCAATTTTACTGAATCGAGGGAATTTTCATGACCACCGGAAGTTGCCCTGAGCAAAAAGAATGTTCCTATCGCCGGACCGATTATCGCCCCTATTGCATTGAAAGATTGCGAAAAGTTTACTCTTCTATCGCTGGTGCGCTGATCGCCAAGTGAAGCCGCAAAAGGGTGTGCAACAGTTTCGAGCGTTGCCATTCCGCAGCCGAGAATAAAAAGTGCTATCCTGAAAAAACCAAAACTTTCTGCATTTGCGGCAGGGACAAAAAGAAAAGTCCCGGTAGCAAAAAGTCCAAGCCCTAATATTACACCTGCCTTGTAGCCAAAACGTTTCAGAAAAATCCCGGCAGGAATACTCATGATAAAATAAGCCCCAAAAACCGAAAATTGGATGAGTCCCGATTGTGCTTTTGATACATTGAGCACATTCTGAAAATGTTTATTGAGTACATCACTCATGGAGTGCGCCACTCCCCATAACATAAACAGGGAAGTAACTAAGATAAAGGTAAAAAGGAATTTTTTCTCGGTAAAAGCAGGTTTGTTGTTCATTTTTATGTTGTTGTAATCCTTTGTATGATTATTTTTTGTGCAGCCAGATTGCAGCACCTCCTGAAGGCTGGAGACCCACTTTCAGGATAGTTTTTGAATCAACCGCTATATCTTTTATCCCTACCTTGGTGGCAGTAGCAACCGTGTTGTCGTCATTATAAATCCTGGCGACAAATTTTTGTCCTTTGGGAAGAAAATCAAGCTTCAATTCTACTTTACGGGCCTCATTATTGGTAATGCTACCTAAAAACCATTCCTCGCCGCTGCGCCTGGCTGTTGTGACGTACTCACCGGGGCTTCCAGACAAAAACTTTGTTTCATCCCAGGTAACAGGAATCTTGTCCCAAAATTCGAGTTCGGGTTCTCCTTTATAAAAGGCCGGTTTATCGTACCAATATAGGGTTTGGATGGGACTAAAATAAATTGCAGCAAGCGCGAGCTGGTGGGCATGGGTAGTTTTTATCCTTGGATCGAAATAACAAATGGTATAATCCGCAGCTCCTGCAATATACCTGGCAAAGGGCATTACCGTGTTACTGGTGGCGTCAGGCATTTCTTCATTTCCTCTTATTCCTTCGGAGGTCATTAGATTCGGCCAGGTGCGCTGCTCGCCTGTTGGGCGCCAGTCATCGTGAATGTTTACCATTATCTGGTTTTGTGCAGCCTGTTGTATGGCTTTTTCTACCCATGTTGTCCATCTATGCGATCCTGGTTGTACAAAACCAAACTTAACGCCTGCAATACCCCACTTTTTATAGATTGAAAAAAGGCTATCACTCTGCATCAACAGCGCCTGTTGGTTTACATACAACCATACCCCTATTCCCTTTTCTTTTCCATACCTGATGATCTGAGGCAGATCGAAATCTGCGATGGCAACTTTTGAAGCATCAGAACTGAAACTAAAAGCAGGGCCGTACCATTTCCAATCAAAGAGGATATACTGCAGGTTTCTTTTTGCGGCAAAATCGATATTCTCCAGTGCATCTTTTGTAGTTTGCGACATCACCCGCATAATCTTCCCAGGTTTTATCCAGCTTTGATCTTTTATCTTTGATGGTTCATTCAGGTTTAGAATTAGGTCTGTTCCCCCGGCAATCCCAATGGCAGTTTCGGCAACCATTACCGCTCTCCAGGGCGTAGCTACGGGAGAAATCAGATCTACAGGGGTGAACATGGATGTACTTATTGTATTTTTTCCACTAAGCTTGAACTTGGTCCTTGAATAATCCACCATCTGTGCCTCTAAAAGAGATAGAAACAGACCGTTTTTTAATTCAAGGGTCAGTGGCCGCTCAGCCTCACCATCCCAGTGCTCTAATGCGACCTTGTGATATGGTGCCTGCGCCCAATTCGCTTTCCAGGCCAATGCGCCTTCTTCAAACTTAAATTCTGTATTTTCCGACATGACCCGGTAATAGGTTCCCTTAACATTTTCCGGAAAGAAAAAGCGAAATGCAATGCCCTGGTTATAGGCCCGGAATTCGATATTCATCTCGTATATCGGATTATCGTCCTTCACCGTTTTAATTACCAAACTGTTGTAATGATCACGGATTAATTTCCTTTCTCCATAAACAGGAGTCCAGGTTGTATCTTTTTGCGCGCGTACTGAATTCTTTATCTCGAGGTTCTCAAACCAATTTTGATGGGTATCTACTTTTAGTGCCATTGCACTTTCTGAAAGGTGATTATCAAGCTCCAAATCAAGTTTTGACTCCAGAATAACATCTTTTCCCTTATACGACAGTTGATAAAAAAATGCCTTTTTGTGATCTGCAGACTCTTTTTGAAAAAAACGGACCACAAGCGACTTATCCGGAGAATAAAGTATTTGTTCAGAAATCACTGAGGTTGTTTGTGCCGATGCCCAAAAAAATGCAAGAAGGGAAAGTAGTGTCAGAAAAGTGTGCTGGTAAAATTTCATAAAAATATTGGGCGTATTGGTGGTTGTTTTTAAAAAGTATGTGCGGCGAGCAGCAAATTATCCTGCTGAACGTATAAATTGCAGGGAAAATTTCATTACCGGCAAAGTCGTATCAAGCCTTATTGTCTTCCTTGTTATCCTTTGGCTCCAGAGGATATTCAGCTTCTCCACCTCTAAAAATTCTTGTCGCTATGCGGTCCCAGTGCTTTCTGATATTTTCATCTGAAACTAACTGCCGCTTAAAATTGAAAGGCAGGTTCTCATTATCTATTTTTTCTGGCAGATTTTCGTTTTTCATACTGGTATGACACAGGGTAGTGTTTTTTATACTCTATTAATCGATAAAAAGAATAATTTGAAAAAATGCCAAATGCAAAGAGGTTGTATATAAATATAGATTTGTCGTCCTGTCCAAAGGACTCCTACGGAGAGGGTTAATTTTCTGTATAAAAATCAATATTACCGACAGGAGAATTTAAGAGATTAAATCTCTTCAGATTATCGTCATTGCGAGAAGGCTTTTTCAGCCGACGAAGCAATCTTTATGGCAAAGATCACTAGCATGAAAGATTGCCTCGTCGTTCCTCCTCGCAATGACGACCTTCTTTTGAATCTGTCAATGATAACCTGTAAAAGGGCCCGTTTAAATACGCTTTAAGTTGTTTCGACACCGCATCTGAAGTGAATCGTCTTTATGATATTCTGCGTGCAGATGCTATCTGCTTATCCTAAAATAATCGAAATCAGCATAGCCTCCGGTACGTACGTCGCTACCGCTTGTACAGAAAATTCCGATTTTTGCACCTATCCACTTATCAGGCTGCGCTTTAAATGTTTCCCCTATTTTGTGGTACAGCTCGCCATCTTCACTGTATGAAAAAGTTACTTGTCCTTCCTGAGCAACCTCGGCTTTAAGATAAACTGTACCGGACTTCAACGGCCTTTGAGCCAATATCTGCTCAATTCCATTATTTGGAGCGTCTTTACAGATTACCTGTCCGATCTGAAATCCTTTTTCATTTTTAGAGACAGAGAGATAGGAATAGTCATTTCCCATAATGAGCAGTCCCGTCTTTTTCCCTTGCCAGGTATCCCATTCTACACTATAGTTAAGCTTGGTGGTGGCAGTAAAAGTAGGTGCAGGAAACTTCTGGAGAAGCAGGTTCGGCACATTCCACAGGCCTTTATCTATTTGCGGATTGGGAAAGGCAAAAAGTCTTAGGTACCCGTTATTAGGGATCATTGCCGACCATTGTATTTTTTTATTGGCGTGCCACTGCCATTGCAGGCCCGGTTCAATGCCGTTAAATTCATCACTTTCTGATGGTGCGGAAATTGCATGAGTTCCTGAAACCGATGGTTTAGTATAGACAGAAACCGGTTCTCCTACCCCGTCGCCATCCCGATCCGAACCGATAATCAGCCAGTCGTTCTTCCAGATTACAGGCTGAAGGTGAACTACCCGGCCGTAAAGTCCCTTGTCCTGAAAATGAAGGAACCAGTATTCATCCTTTGGCGTACGGACCAAAGCCCCCTGATGGGGACCGTTGATCGCTGTTTTGCCCTGCTCCATAACCTTACGTTCCTCATATGGACCATATATGTTTTTTGAGCGCATTACAAGTTGCCAACCAGTTGCCACTCCTCCGGCAGGCGCAAAAAGGTAATAATAGCCATTGCGTTTATAAAATTTAGGTCCTTCTACTGTATGGTTTTTGCCATGCCCATCAAAAACGTGTTTTCCTTCATCTTCTACCTGAGTACCATCACTGTTCATTTTAAAAACAGTTAACAGGCTATTTACACCAGCCCGGCTCGCTGCCCATGCTACAGCCAGATAGGTCTGTCCATCATCATCAAAGAATACACTTGGATCGATAATCCCCTTGCCTTTGAGGATAAGCACAGGTTTTTCCCACCTTCCAAGGGGATTTTTGGTCCTGACCATAAAAATCCCATAATCGGGATCCGGATAATAGATCCTGAACTCTCCTTTATGGTAATTTATACTGGGTGCCCAAACGCCCTTTCCGTGCTGAGGAATATCATAAACTTCAGCTGGTTCCTGAACTTGGAGTGCATGGTTAACCAATGTCCAGTTTACCAAGTCCCGGGAATGCAAAATAGGAAGTCCTGGAATACAGTTGAAACTTGAGGCGGTCATATAATAATCCTCTCCGACCGTGATCGCATCGGGATCGGAATAATCCGCATGTATAACCGGATTTTTATATGTCCCGTTTCCCAGGTCGGCAGTCCATACTTTTGATAGATTATCCTGACCATAAGCCAGATGCGCACCTAAGATTAAAAGTATGATTAAAGAATATTGTGGTATTTTCATTTTTACATCATTATTTTATTTATGGAATAATCCGTCCCGTTTATAGTTATTATAGTGCTGAAACCTGAGCAGTTTTCCTAAATTCATTATGGGGCATCAATTTTATTAAAATATTGTGAGCGAGACTGTTGAATTAAGTCTCGGTTTTCCGGCTGCAGCAGGCATATGGGTCTACTAAAACTAAATATGAAAAATGGCAGCCAAAAATTAAATCAGACGTCCCGCCCAGCAATATTCCGCAAAGAGAGCTACATAGGTTATTAGTATACTAAAGGTTTAATTTAGCTTCATTCCTTTTTGAAGTTTTTCCAGCCTCAACAGCGCTTCTATATAATAATAATCTGCGTATATAATCGATGTATCAATTTCAGATCCATTGGGCTTATGCCCTGTTGAATGTAGCAGAAAGGCTGTATTCTTATTTCTACTCTGGTATGCTGATGAAGAAAGGGAAGTGAGCATGAGTACTGCAGCTTTCCTGTATTTTTGTGATTTCGCTTTGTCCTTAACAAAAGTAGAAAGCTCCAAAAGTCCTGATGCGACTACTGCCGCGGCAGATGCATCTTTAGGGGCATTGGGGATTGAAGGATCATTAAAATCCCAATAAGGAATTCCATCTGCAGGCAATTTTTCCAGATAAACGTCGCTTACCTTTTGGGCAAATTCAAGAAATGCAAGATTACCTGTCTCCCGGAAACACATGGTATATCCATAAATGGCCCACGACTGGCCACGTGCCCACATGGAGTCATCAGCATATCCCTGGTGGGTTAATCCTTTAATTTTTTTCCCCGTCTCCCTGTCATAGATCACCGCATGGTATGCAGAATAATCAGGTCTGAAATGATTCTTCATGGTTACCTCGGCATGTGAAAAAGCGATATCATACAATCTTTTCCCTCCCCCATTCCGGGATGCCCAAAAAAGCATTTCGAGATTAATCATGTTATCAATAATGGTATTATGCTGTGGCCATTGCATTCCCGGAACTTCCCTTGGCCATGAGAGGATTGTTCCAACCTTTGGGTTAAACAGGGTGGCCAGGGTATCGGCTGTTTTGAGTATAATTGCTTTATATTTAGGGTTTTTGGTAAGTCTATATCCGTTCCCATAACTGTTAAATATCTGAAAGCCCAGGTCATGATCGAAAACCGGCTGCTGCGAAAGGGGTATAAGCGCTGATGAAAAAACCTCTGCTTCAGCAAGAAACGCTTTTGATTTTGTTGCTTCATAGCTATACCACAGTATTCCAGGCCAAAAACCACTGCACCAGTCCTTATACCCTACAAACTTCCATTCAGATGAACCGGGAACAATACTCCTTGGAATATTGTCGCCCTGTTGGGGAATAATTTTCAAAGTCTTTTTTACCTGTTCGGTACAGTAAGCCAACTGCCTGGCCGCATTAATCTGCGCGAAGGCAGGTCTGCCGAAAAAAAATAGCAAGGTAATTATAGCAAAAGCTGTATATCTCATGTTGTGCATATTACCTAGACAACAAATACAGAAAGATATACTCACAAAATTTGAACTGGCAGTATAGGTTATTGCCTGTACTATTCGAAATAACTACATATTTCTGTTGGCATTAGAAAGTATCCATCTTAAATCACGTGGATAAGATATGCGAGCATATTTTTTTATGTAGCCAAAATTCCTGTTGCATGTGAGTAAGCAGCACCAAGCATTGCAGCGTCTTCCCATAATGCGGTTAGCCTCAATTCGGCCCGTATTCCCCGCTGGTGTAGTGCATTCTGGGTCTTGTTCAGAAACAAAGGATGTGCTTTGGCTATATTTCCCCCAATGATGACCACTTCTGCATTGTGCGCCTTGATAAAAGGAAAAAGAAAGTCTGCAAGGCTTCTGGAAAAATCATTAAAGAGTACAGGCACCATAGGATCACTTTCATATAGATCGACAAGCGCTTTTGTATCTTTTACCTTCTTTCCGGAGCGTTCTTCGTAACGTTTCACAAACCATCTGGTGGAAATATAATCCTCTGCTATCCCCTGCTTAAACGAACTCACCCCGAGGTTTGCATCGGTCGTTTTACCCGCAATACTCACGGCCGATCCCAGACCGGTACCCAATGTGATTCCTATCGCCCTGTTGAATCCCAAAGCATTGCCGCCGTTAACTTCTCCATGGAGAAAAGCCTCTGCATCATTTCTAAAAATAATATTCTCTGGCAACAGCCCCAGCTGCTCGATCAAAACGGCCTTAATATCTGTAAGATACAGGGATTCATATTTATTCATATTCTTGATCAACGATATCCCATTTACATAATCGAAGGGGCCAGGCATGGCAATCCCTAAAAGTATTTCGTCTGGGAAATGGTTCCCGATAATATTTTTAAGTATACTGATCCATGATGCTAATATATCTTCCTTTGTGCCGTGTGTATTAACATGGCTACGCACACGTGAGTGATCTACCACCGAATGTGACCTGAAATCAATGATTGCAGCTGTAATATGTGATCCACCGATATCAACACCTATCATAAGTGGCTTTGTTTTTTTATTCATTTAGTTGAAGTATTTTTTCCTGACACTGTTCATTATCGTTTTAACAGTATCGACCATATGAACACAGACATAAAAATCGCTGTTTAATACTCTTTCAGGTTTTATTTAGTAAGTCAATGCTGCCATATTATAGTTAAGTCATCGGCACAAGCAAAAATAATTTAACCACAGATAGAACGGATGCACACAGATATGAAAACCCGTGTTTATCTGTGTGCATCTGTGGTTAAAAACGCTTAACTTAACGACATTGTGTCCATGCCACGAATATTCTATCTTTATTTTGAACTTTTACTTACAAAACCCATTAAAAATACCAACCAGATCTAGGAAACAGATATAACAATGGCAATGCCCCTACCATCTATCATAGCGTGCCCGCTACCATATTTTTTCTTAAATTAAATCAACCCTCTATGTTCCATCAGGTAAGCCAATGCTTCCTTTACTGCCTGTTGACCATCTTTCGTATTAAATCCTAATTCGTTTCTTGACTTTGAAATATCAAAATCCTGCTGCAATCCTGAAAACATAGCAATATCTTTAGTAGTGAGCAGTGGAGGTTTTCCAATTATTTTAGCTGAAAGCTCCATAAAACCTGCAATAGCATACAAAATAAACTTTGGCACCGTTCCAGGTACTTTGATTTTCAATTCAGGATAAAGTTTTTGTGCCAATTTAGTTGTATCGGTAATGGTCATACATTTTTCGTTGGCAAGGATATAACGCTCACCAGACCGGCCTTTCAGCGCAGCAAGGTAACAGCCTTCTGCTACATCTTTAACATCTACCCAGTTCAGGGTAATCCTGGTATCCATGGGAATCTGCCTGTTAAGAATCAGTTTTAGCACATTATAGGAAACATTTAACGGAAGAAACGCTTCACCTCCTATCATTGCTCCGGGCATAACTGATACCAATTCTATACCGAATTCTCTTGCCAGATCAAAAGCCAGTTTTTCACCGTCATTCTTTGAATTGTAGTACATATCTCTCCGGTCGGAATTGTATCCGTTGCTTTCTTTTGTCGGAAGATTGGTATAATCCAGTGCAGCAATTGAACTTACATAGACGATTCTTTTTACGCCCGCTTCTGCAGCAGCTTCAATCGTATTCCGGGTGCCCTGCATATTCACATCGTAGATTTCTTTCCTGGGGTTTTTAGCCCACAGCTTGAAGGCGGCACCCACTGCAAAAAAAGTATCAACATCCTGCAGTGCGCGCTTAAAGGAAGCTTTATCCGTTATATCTGCCTGAACGACCTCGCAGTTCAGATCCTTGAAACATTCCTTGCTTTTGATATTACGGACTGAAGCCCTTACCGGGATCCCTTTTTCGATCAACAGTCTTACAAGGTTATTACCTAAATGCCCATTGGCACCGGATACCAGTACTAGTTTTTTATTTGTCATAGCCATTGATTTTAAATGCTGTGACAAAATTGAACTTTGCAGATTTAAAACGACTTCACAAATGTTACCTAATGATCTTCTTTCTGATACGGCTCAGACTTTTAGGGTTCATCCCAAGAAAAGATGCAATGTATTGCATGGGAACATTCTGGAGAACTTCGGGGTACTGGTTCATCATTTTTAAATAACGCTGTTCCGCATCAAGGGTGGCCAGCTCCCTGGCACGTGTTTCATTATAGGATAAGGATTGTTGAAATACCAAAAAGCTAAAATCCTTAAAAGTAGGGCTCTGTTGTATAAGCTGATCAAGATCTGCTTTACTGATGCGCAAAAGTTCACATTCGGTAATACATTCCAGATTTTCATCAGACTTTTTCTGGTTCGTAAAATCAGCATAGGAGGTAATGAAACCAGGCGGACAGTTTATGTGCGTTGTAACCTCATCGCCTTTATCATTGTAATGGAATAGTCTTGCAAAACCCGAAACCACAAAATACAGATGTCCGGGTACCTTCCCTTCTTCTTCGATTATCCTGTTTTTCGGATATATTACAGGTTCAAAGTAGCGTATGCACAAATCTCTATCCCGGTTAGAAAGTTGTAGGCTTTTTGTTATAAGACTTAAAAGTTGACCGTGCATGGTACAAAGATAAAAAAACAATGCTGATCAATCCCAAATGAAACCTGTTCCGCACTTCTAGGAGAAAAGAAGTGCCTGAGTCAGAGTTTTGATAACCTGACTTAATTTTTAAACTCGCGGACTTCCGAATAACCGGCAGATTCATAAATTGGGCATGACGATGCGATCTCTGCCGCCTCATCCAGGTTATTTGCCTTTAATAATATAAATCCACCCACAATCTCTGTCCCTACTTTATGGGTTGCGGATGTGATTGTTGTACCATTACCCGTGATGAGTCTACCTTCCAGCGTTAGGGAACTCCCCCCAACTAAACGGCCTTCAACTTTTAACCGGGTAAGCCACTCGCTCCAGTGCTGCTGATGTATCCGTAAATCTTCATCCGAATGTTCATCCATTCTCCCGTCCGGCTCTCTGAATAAAATGATATAATCTTTCATAAAAAAATAATTTCGGTAAAAATAAAACGAATCCGATATAAATGCAACGAAAATATTAAATTTAATATTTTATATTAGCCACATGAAACCTTTAGTAGAACTAATTACTGCCTGGCAGGCTTTTGCTGATGCACATCGCGACGCAGATGTTGAAAGTTTCTGTTACGATTACCTATCTCATAAAAATCAGAAAGATGATTCTGATCCCGAAATGGATATTTTGCTTTCAAAACTGATTGGCAAATCGGGCAGTCTGATTAAAACATACCTTAAGCTGGCATTAAGGCAGATCCCGGACATGGAAATGGAGTGGTTTTATATCTTAGATACGCTTAACGACCATAAGGAGATCAGGAAAACAGATGTAATCAGCTTTCGTCTCCTATTGGAACCCACAACAGGTATGGATATTTTGAACAGGATGCTTAAAGCCGGATTGATCAGTGAACGCGTTGATCCAGCAGATAAAAGAGCACGTTTAATTAAACCGACAGACAAGGGCACTGAAATTTATAAAAAGGTAAACAGCTTATTTAACCAGGTTATCTCATTACTGTTTACATCCCTGAACAAAGAACAAAAGACCATGTTAATACGCTCACTGGGCAAACTGACCAATGAGCACTATGAAAAGATTGTAGAAAATAAAACACAGACAATAGCCGAGATTGAAACCTTTATAAAAAACTCAATTAAGTAGCCTAACTGAGTTGGCTGACCAGATTATTTTCTGGTGACCGAAACCTCACAGTTCCGCAGCAAACAATTAATCTATTGATTTAAACATTTGATTAATTCAGATTAAATTTTATATATTTGCTGTATCATATGATAAATACAAAATGGCAAAACAGATAAAAGCTGAAAGTAACCTATCAACAGAAGAAAAAATTAAGGAGGCAGCACGTGTTGTATTTACAAGAAAAGGTTATGCAGGCACTAAAACCCGTGATATTGCAGAAGAGGCTGGATTAAATCTTGCGCTATTAAACTATTATTTCCGAAGCAAGGAAAAGCTATTTGAAATTGTTATGATGGAAAAGGTAAAACAACTTTTTTCATTTATTGCGCCTGCATTAAACGATGAGGAAACCTCGTTAGATGAAAAATTAGAACTGATTGCAAGCAGTTATATTGACATGCTTATCAAAAATCCCGATCTGCCTATATTTGTACTAAGTGAAATCAGGAACAATGCTGAAAGTTTTGGAAAAATGATACAATCAAAAGGATACGTTCTAAAAACACACTTTATACAGCAACTTGCGGAGCAGAAAAAGGATATCAATCCCATCCAGTTCTTTCTTAATTTTATGAGTATGATGATCTTCCCTTTTATTGCTAAACCTATTTTAACTGTGGCAGGCCCAGTTAACGACGAAACTTTCACTCAACTGCTCAAAGAACGCAAAGCGCTGATTCCTAAGTGGATGAAAATGATGCTGGAATAGCTCATTTTTTTTGCCTATAATTTAATCAAATGAATAAATCAAAATATTAAACAAAATGATTAACCATGAAAAAGCAATTCCTTTTTTGCGCGTTTCAGTTATTAGTTCTTGTCAGTCGGGCACAAACTGCCAATAAGCTAAGCTTGCAGGATTGTTACCAACTTGCCGAACAAAATTACCCGCTTGTAAAACAACGTGAACTCATTACAAAAACGGCTGACTATACCATCGAAAATATACGGAAGGGTTTGCTGCCGCAACTCAACATTTATGGACAGGCTACCTACCAATCGGCAGTAACGGCAATACCTATTAAACTACCAGGCGTAGACATTCCGGTTTTAAGCAAAGATCAGTACAAACTCTTTGCAGAACTTAATCAGGCAGTATATGATGGCGGTGAGATTAAGCAGCAGAAACAACTGCAAAAAAATAATGAAACATTAAACCAGCAACAGCTCAAAGCCGATCTTTACCAATTAAAAGATCGCATTAACCAGTTATTTTTCGGTGTACTGCTGCTCGATGAGCAGTTAAAACAAAATGCTTTGGTTATAAAGGATATGCAGTTAGGTTATCATAAAACTGTTGCGTCGATAAAAAATGGCGTTGCTTTTAAAAGCAGTGGTGATATAATAACAGCCGAAATCTTAAGAAACAAACAACGTTCCATTGAGCTCATTGCCTCGCGTAAAGCTTATACCGATATGCTGAGCTTATATATTAACAGAGACGTTGATGAGCATACCGTTCTGATAAAACCTCAGTCTGTAGCCATTTCGCATGAAATCAACCGACCGGAGCTGCAGGTGTATAACCAGCAGATTAAAAATCTTGAGGTACAGAACAAGCTTCTTACCGTTAAAACCCTTCCTAAGCTGAACCTGTTTTTACAGGGCGGCATAGGGCGTCCGGCGCTGAATATGCTGAGCAATAACGTAGACGCTTATTACATCGGCGGGATTAAACTTACCTGGTCTCCATCTATATTTTATACCCTTAAAAAAAGTAGGGCACTGATTGATATTAACCGGAAAAGTATAGACATACAAAAAGAAACATTTCTTTTTAATACCAATTTGGCTTTAAAACAGCAGGATGCTGAGGTTAACAAGTACAAGCAAATGTTAACATCGGATGATGAGATTATTGATCTCCGTACCAAAGTAAAAAACACCGCTTTGGCGCAGTTGGCCAACGGGGTAATCAACAGTCGTGATTTTTTGAGCGAGGTAAACAACGAAGATCAGGCCCGTCAAAATAAAATCCTACATGAAATACAACTCTTAATGGCCCAATATAACCAACAGACTACAACTGGCAATCAATAATAACCGATCATGAAAAGAACATTATTACCACTCGCAGTACTCACATTAACAAGCCTGTTTTCATGCAGTAAAAGTGAAGACAGATATGATGCATCAGGTACTTTTGAAGCAGTTGAGACTATTGTTTCAGCTCAGGCATCCGGCACAATAAAGGAGCTCAACCTGGAAGAAGGTCAGGTATTAAAAGCCGGACAGACCATAGGCTATATTGATAGCATACAACTCTATTTGAAAAAACAGCAGTTACTCGCACAGGTAAAAGCTACTTTGAGCGCTAAACCCGATATCCACGCCCAAACTGCTGCTCTGCAGGAACAACTGTACCAGGCCCTGCGTGAACAAAAACGCACAGCCAGCCTTTTAAAATCAGATGCGGCTACACAAAAGCAGCTTGATGACGCCAACACACAGGTAGGCGTGATCAGAAAACAGATTACCGCACTCCAGTCTTCATTAGGTATTACTTCTGCAAGTTTAAACGATCAGACAGTACCATTAAGCGTACAGATCCAGCAGATTGACGATCAGCTCCGCAAATCCAAGATAGTTAATCAGGTTAACGGCACAGTATTGACTAAATATGCTGAAGTCAACGAAGGAACAGATGTTGGCAAACCTATCTACAAAATAGCAGCGTTAAATACCATTACCCTGCGCGCCTATATCACTGGGAACCAGCTCATCCATATCAAAGTTGGCCAGCAGGTAAAGGTATTGGTTGACGATACCAAGGACAGTTATAAAACTTATCCCGGTATAATAGAATGGGTGAGCAATAAAGCAGAATTCACACCAAAAACCATCCAGACCAAAGATGAAAGGGCCAATCTGGTTTACGCAATTAAAATAAGGGTAAAGAATGATGGGTATCTGAAAATTGGAATGTACGGAGAGGTTAAATTATAGACAATGGAAGCTGTTATTGTAAAAAACCTGGTAAAGATTTACGGTAAAGACAAAACTGCCGTTGATGATGTTTCTTTTCGGATAAATCAAGGTGAAATATTTGGACTGATCGGTCCGGACGGTGCGGGGAAAACAAGCATTTTCAGGGTACTGACGACCTTGCTGCTGCCTGATGGCGGATCAGCTAGCGTTGATGGTTTTGATGTGGTAAAGGATTACAAACAGATTCGCAGCAAAGTGGGTTACATGCCCGGAAAATTCTCTTTATACCAGGATTTGAGTGTGGAAGAAAATCTGAATTTCTTTGCGACGATCTTTAATACTACAGTAAGGGAAAATTACCACCTTATCAAAAATATTTATATCCAGCTGGAGCCTTTCAAAAGTCGTAAAGCGGGGCAGCTATCGGGGGGCATGAAACAGAAACTGGCATTATGTTGTGCCCTTATTCATAAGCCCACCGTTTTATTTCTTGATGAACCAACAACCGGAGTCGACCCTGTATCCCGTAAGGAGTTTTGGGAAATGCTCAAACAGTTAAAATCACAGCACATTACCATTGTTGTATCTACTCCATATATGGATGAGGCCAATATGTGCGACAGGATAGCCCTTATACAGTCGGGAAAGCTTTTATCAATTGATAGCCCTGAAAACATAATCACCTTGTATCCGGAACAACTGTATGCTGTTAAGGCCAACAATATGCACGTTCTTTTAAAGGTACTGCGCAAATACGAGCAGGTAATGAGTAGTTATGCTTTCGGAGAATTTGCACACGTTTCATTCAAGGACCCAGGGTTTAATCCAGATCAGGCGATTACCTACTTAAAAGACCAGGGTTTAGGTGATATTGAACTTAAAAAAACAGCAGCAACCATTGAGGATTGTTTTATTAAACTATTGTAATCATGAGCGAGGCCGTAATTAAAACAGATAAACTAACCAAACGTTTCGGTGATTTTATAGCTACCAACGAGATTACCTTTGAAGTGAATAAAGGAGAGATTTTTGGATTTCTTGGTGCAAACGGTGCAGGAAAAACGACTGCTATGCGTATGTTATGCGGGCTTTCCTTACCTTCATCAGGTGAGGCTACCATAGCTGGATTTGATGTTTATAAACAGACCGAGCAAATCAAAAAAAACATTGGCTACATGAGCCAGAAGTTTTCGCTTTATGAAGACCTTACGGTACTGGAAAATATCAATTTCTTTGGTGGAATTTACGGTTTAACTGATAAAGAGATCAAAACAAAAAGCATTGAGCTGATTGAACAATTGGGTTTACAACAACAGGCAAAAAAACTGGTGGCCTCCCTTCCCCTTGGATGGAAACAAAAACTCGCCTTTTCGGTGGCGGTAATACATGAACCAAAAATTGTTTTTCTGGACGAGCCGACTGGTGGTGTTGACCCTGTAACCCGTAGACAGTTCTGGGACCTGATCTATGATGCAGCCGACAGAGGGGTAACCATTTTTGTGACTACCCATTATATGGATGAGGCAGAATACTGTAACCGGATTTCCATCATGGTTGACGGTTCTATAAAGGCATTGGATACACCGGCGAATTTAAAGAAGGCTTTTCAGGCCAAAGATATGGACGAAGTATTTTACGAACTGGCACGTGGTGCAAAACGAAGTGAATAAAACTCAAGCAAATGAAACAGTTTCTGATATTTATAAAAAAAGAGTTCGCACACGTAATCCGCGACCGGAAAACACTCCTGATTCTGTTTGGAATGCCCATTGTGCAAATTCTGATATTTGGTTTCGCACTCACCAGTGAGGTAAAGAATGCCAAAATAGTGATTATGGACCAGGCGAATGATATCTCCTCGGAGCAAATTATAACTAAAATAAAAGCAAGCAGATATTTTGAGGTAGAAAAAACAGTAATGAACCACCAGCAAATGGAAAATGCACTTAAACAGGGAGATATCAGGCTCGCTGTGGTTTTTCCTGCTAATTTCAATAACGACTTATTGCATCACAATCTTGCCCATATCCAGATAATTGCCGATGCCTCCGATCCCAATAGTGCTACCACCTTGACCAGCTATATTGGTGCTATCACTCAGGATTATATGACAGGTATCCTTAAAACCAATAACATACCTTACCGGATAACGCCTGAGATCAGGTTTCTATATAATCCCCAGCTCAAAGGCGCACCCAATTATGTACCCGGTGTGATGGCCCTGGTATTAATGCTGGTCTGCGTTATGATGACGGCTGTTTCCATTGTAAAAGAAAAGGAAACAGGTACAATGGAAATCCTTTTGGTTTCGCCATTCAGTCCTTTCAAAATAATCGTGTCTAAAGCTGTCCCCTATCTGATCCTGTCACTTATCAATGTAACCTCTATTTTATTACTTAGTGTTTTTGTGCTCGATATGCCTATAAATGGCAACATATTGCTACTCTTTGCCGAAAGCACATTATTTATTATTACCTGTTTAACAATTGGAATTTTCATCTCGGTAAAAACAAATAGCATGCAGGTGGCCATGTTGATTTCTTTAATGGGTATGATGCTGCCCACTATCCTATTCAGCGGTTTTATGTTCCCGATAGAAAATATGCCCTTACCCTTACAGGTTATTTCGAATATCATCCCTGCAAAATGGTATTACATTATTGTTAAAAGTATTATGATAAAAGGCCTTGGTTTTACCGCTATATGGAAGGAAACACTTATCCTGGCGGGAATAACTGTATTTATGTTAGTTATCAGTTTAAAAAATTTTAAAATCCGCTTATCATGAGAACTATCAAATTTTTACTTCAAAAAGAATTCAGACAGATCTTCCGTAACCGGTCAATATTGGGGATGGTCATCTTTATGCCGATCGTGCAGTTAATCGTCCTGCCGTTAGCGGCCAATTATGAGGTAAAAAACATCAGCGTGGCGGTAATCGATAATGATCATTCCTCGTTTTCGAGGAAATTAATCGCTAAAGTAACCTCATCAGGATATTTCAGATTAACCGGGTACAATTTTTCATTTAACCAGGCATACCAACTGATCGAAAGGGATAAAGCTGACCTTATATTGGAAATACCCCAGAATTTTGAACGGAATGTGATCCGCGAAAATGAGCAGAAATTATTTGTAGCCGTAAATGCAATAAACGGTACAAAAGCCAACCTGGGAAGTGTGTATCTTATGAATGTAATCCAGGATTTTAATGGGGAGATAAGATTGCAATTTATTCAGTCCCATAGGTTTAACCAACAGCCGATAATTGATGTTGCCGCGTCAAACTGGTACAATCTTATGCTTGATTATCATATATTTATGGTTCCGGGAATTCTCGCTACACTCGTAACCATGATAGGCTGTTTTTTAACCGCGTTAAATATTGTCAAAGAAAAAGAAGTAGGTACCATCGAACAAATTAACGTAACGCCGATAAAGAAACATCATTTCATATTAGGCAAATTGATTCCATTCTGGATTTTGGGCAACGTGGTATTCACGCTTGGGCTTATCGTAGCCTGGCTGGTTTATGGCATTGTTCCAGTTGGCAATTTATTATTACTATATGGTTTTATTACAGTTTACCTATTGGCTGTTTCCGGTTTTGGCCTGTTGGTCTCCACCTTTTGCGAGTCGCAGCAACAGGCAATGTTTGTAATGTTCTTTTTTATGATGATTTTTATCCTTATGGGCGGTTTGTTCACTTCCGTTGACAGCATGCCCGACTGGGCAAAAATTGTTACCAGGTTTAATCCGGTCAGTTACCTGATCGAAGTAATGCGAATGATAATCCTTAAGGGAAGCGGACTTAAAAATGTATTACCACAGCTTGGTATTATCAGTTTGTTCGCCGTAATATTTAATGGTTGGGCTATCTTTAATTACAAGAAGACTGGTTGACAGGTATCCGCTACTCTTTTCTTGGGGTATTATAGTAAGCAAAGCTTTGAAAACCAGAGAAACGATAATCTTATGCCACAATATGCAGATAAAAGAGGCTGTATCATAAATATATGAATTGTCATCCTGTCCAAAGAACTTCTTTGGAGAGCTTGTCGAAGTACCTTTTTTTAATGCCTTAAAAGGCATTTCGACAGGCTCAACGTGACAAATTCGAAGTAAATTACAATTTATGATACAGCCTCATCTCTTTTGTTGATTTAATTCCAATCGCTACCAATATCCTTACCGACATTGGGGTTTGCGTTCTTTTCAGATAGTGGAATAGGAAATAAAACATTTTTATCCTGAAAAGGCTGGGTACCATCTTCTGTCTGCCTTTGCGAATTAATGGTCTGCTTAGCTATGCCCCAGCGGATCAGATCAAAATAACGGGTCTGTTCCCCGGTCAGTTCCAATTGTCTTTCGCGCATCAGGATGGTCATTGCCTGAGATTGGCTGCCCAAACTGATATAAAGCGGCGCATTAACGCTCGGCCTGCTGCGCACCTGGTTAATCAGTGCCAATGGCTGCGATCCGGTGTTACCCTGTTGTATGTAAGCCTCGGCAAGCATCAGCAATACATCTGCATAACGGATCACCTGCCCATTGATGCCGCTTTGCGGGCCACCAAAGCTTGCTACTTTATTATAATACTCATATTTTAAATATTTGTATCCGGCTGAAGCATAGGGAAAGGCTACTGGCCCTGTTGCACATTGCTGGCAATATTGGGTTTGCCCGCCACTGGCAGCATCTCCATAAAAAGTATAAGCTGCACGCGGATCAACGTAAGTGGTATTGGTTTGTGGGTTGGTGTAAGTAAAAGCTTTAACAGCCGTAGTGGTAATAAACACATTATTCCAATCGTTAAAGCCATATTCCTGTGCACGGGCAGAGTGGCTTGCTTTCCCACCCCACGTTTCCTGACCGCCAAACAGGGCATACTGATTACCGATACCCCAATCGGTCCAGGCCTGGTTCATGACCTGAAAAATAGTTTCCTTATTAAGGGCTGTATTATTCTGATTCGGATCATCAAACAGGTTGTTATATACGGGCGCGAGCGCATAGGTGTATGGAGCCTGTGTCAGTTTGGTCAATTCAGTAACAGCATCTCCCCATTTTTTTTCATACAGGTATGATTTACCAAGCAAAGCAACCGCAGCCCCCCGGGTAGTACGTCCAAAACTGGCTGGAGCATATGAAATAGGAAGGTCAGCTTGTGCGTCTTTTAAATCCTGTTCAATAAAAGCCCATATATCTGCTACAGCTGCACGGGGCAGATTAATTTCTTCTGGTGTTGGCAAAGGGATATACGCTTTACGCAAAGGTACGCGGCCGTACAGATTAACCAGGTTAAAATAAGCATAAGCCCTTAAAAATTTAGCTTCGGCAATATATTGCTTTTGATTGGCCTGTTCGGTTGCATTGGCAGGAGCCCAAGCCTGGGCACGGTTAATCACAACGTTTGACCGCATTACCATTCGGTATAGCGAAGACCACATGGCTTCTAACTGCGGTTGGTTCGAAGCAAAATTATATTGTGCCAGGGCCAATAAATCCCCCTGGAGTGGTTGAGCATTTTTGGCATCATAACCCAGCAGATCAAAAATATAATACCATTCGCGAGCCCACAAACCAGAATGCAATAAAGTAGCGTAACTGGCTATCACGGCTTGATTTATGGCTGCATCACTTGTGAAATAAGTGTCATAGGTATATGCGCTTTTATTCTGTAAATCCAAATCCTTCTTACATCCCCCGGTTGCAATCATTAAAACTACAACAATCAGATATTTTATATATTTTTTCATCATTATATCTTTAATATTTTTCATCATTAAAATCCAACTTGTATACCCGCTAAAAATGCACGTGGCTGTGGTATCTGCCCATCATCAATACCCCGGTTAAATATATAATCGCTGGCCCCTCCATTAACACCTCCATTGGTTTGGGTACTTATTTCGGGGTCATATCCAGTATATTTTGTGATGGTAAATAAATTTTGAGCCGCTACATAAACCCGTAAACTGCTTAATACATTACCTGAGAAAGAATTTAATGCCGTTTTTGTAAAAGTATAACCTAAGGTTACGTTACGTACCCGGAGGTATGATCCATTCTCAACAAAAAAATCAGAAGGCCTCAAATTCCCTGTTGCCGTAACATTTTGGCCTGCCCTTGGCAAAGCGGCAATATCACCTGGTTTTCTCCACCTGTTTAAAATGGCGGTAGAAGCATTATGCCCGGTTGAGGCATTTTCAGTGTAAAATTTAAGTGAGTTGGCCAATTGAACACCCTGAACACCCGAGATAACGATATTAAGGTCGAAGTTTTTATAAGATGCCCCAGCATTAAAACCGTATGTAAACTTCGGAATCGGACTGCCCAGTACCTTCTGATCCTTACTATCCACAACACCATCGTTATTAAGATCTTTAAATACAAAATCTCCTGGCAATAATCCATCCTGATATAGACTGGCGGGATTTCCGGTTTTTTGTCTGGTAGCGGCATTTAATGCATCAATTTCTGCTTGTGTGCTTGCTACATGATCAACCGCATAACCATAAAAAGCGCCAATAGGCGAACCTGGTTGTGTTAATGTAATACCATTTAAATTATTGAAGTATCCTCCAATTATAGGGGTTGACGATTGTGCACCCAGTGATAATGTTTTATTTTGGTTATAACCTCCATTTACACTTACATTGTAGTTAAAGTCACTGGTTTTATCAGCATAGGCCAACTGAAATTCGAAACCTTTATTTTGAGCATCAGCAGCATTGGTAATTAAGGTACTGCTAAATCCGCTTAATCCGCCAATGCCCACGCTGGTCGGTACCGGAATTCCCACTAGCAAACCACTGCTTTTTCGGTTATAGTAATCAAGAGTAAGGGTAAGTTTGTTTTTCAGGAAGCCCAGATCAAGCCCAATATCGGTCTGGTCTGTCTGTTCCCATCTCAATAGTGGGTTTGCAATGGAAGTTACCGTAGTTCCGTTTACAAAACTTTTGTTATCCCCCAGTGAATAAATCAGGTTGCCGGTCGGCGAACCGCCAAAAGTAAATACCTGTGTTGTGGTTAAACCAAACTTATTATTGCCTGTACGGCCCCAGCCTATGCGAAATTTTGCATCGCTGATAAACGGAAGTGCCGATTTAACAAATTCCTCTTCGCTGATGCGCCATGCAAAGCCAACTCCCGGAAAGTTACCATAACGGCTTTGAGGGCCAAAGTTTGAAGATCCGTCACGGCGGATACTTCCCGATAAGATATAGCGATCGTTAAAGGTATATACCAAGCGGCCATAATAAGAGATAGCCCTGCCAAACTGTGTATAATAACCGGATGTGTTGGCCTGGCTGGTGATGGTTGGCGCTACACCTATATCTTTTACATTGTCATTTAACATTCCTGTACCCAATACGCTCAGGTATTTGCTCGATCCTGCATCAATATAACTGGTACCTGCAGTTGCCGATATACTGTGTTTGCCGAAAATACGATTGTACGACAGGTAGTTTTCAAAAGTATAATTGGAATAACTGTTAAATGCACGCCCTGCCTGCCGACTGAAGCCCAGGTTGTTGGATGTAATATAAGGTATCTGGTATGAATCGTTTGTCGAAGTACCATATACACCCGCCAGCTGCGACCTTAAAGTTAAACCTTTAATAATATTTACTTCGCCAAAAACCTGCGGATACAATACCAGATCGTTGCTTGATAAGGTTTGAACGCCTAAGCTCTGTAATGGGTTTACGGCGTTACTGTTGTCATCAACATTGGTAAGGATAGAGTAGCCACCCAAAATAGCAGGGTCGTATATCGGCTGATAAGGTGCATAGCTGATCGCGTTTAATATGCTTGCTGTCTGTCCATTAGTATTGGTGTAACGGATATTAAGGCTTTGACCAAAATGAAAACGCCCTAGTTTCTCATCTAGAGAAAAACGGCTGTTTAATCTTCTTAAACGGTAATCTTTAACAATAGCCTGCTGGGTTAAATAACCTAATGAGAGATTATAGGTAACCTTTTCGCTGCCACCGCTTATACTTGCATTGTTTTGGGTAGATAAAGCTGTTTTAAATATTTCTTTTTGCCAATCGGTACGGTCAACACCTACAAAAGGAGTATTTAGTTTGGCCGGAGGCGTAAGGTTATTGGTGGCGGCTATATCTTTTATAAGATTGACATAGTCGTTTGCATTAAGCAGGTCAAGTTGTTTGCGCACCGATGAAGTACCAACCTGCGAGTCAAATAATATCTGAGGGATACCACTTTTAGCCTTTTTAGTGGTAACGATAACCACACCATTAGCGGCTGCAACACCATAAATGGCGGTTGAGGCTGCATCTTTTAAAATGGTAATATTATCAATGTCCTGTGGGTTGATGGTATTAAAAAGATTGGCATCACTCTGTATGCCGTCAACAACATACAATGGTTCCACATTGGTAAACGAACCAGTACCACGTACAATAATCTGGGCATTTGAACCCGGGGTGCCATTTGAATTTAATACCTGTACACCCGGGGCCTTACCGATAAGGAGCTGTGCGGCACTGGTATTGGTGTTAGCACCTGCATCCTTCGCGGCCACAACATTTACCGAACCTATCAGGTCCTTTTTTCTGGCAGTTCCATAACCTATTACCACTACATCATTAAGGGCACTTACATCACTCTGCAGTTTTATGTTCAATACTGTTTTTCCGTTTAATTTAACTTCCTGCTTTGCGAATCCTATGGAAGAAAATACGAGCGTAGCGTCCTGTGGTACATTAACTGAATAAGAGCCATCGGTGCCAGTAACCATACCATTCTGCTTTCCTTTTTCCAATACAGTAACTCCGGGAAGCGGACTGTTATCATCGGCTGATGTTACAACTCCTTTAATGGTGACTGTTTGTGCCATAACGCGCAATGCACTCATCGGCACAAGCAACAGCAGCAAGAGCCATAATCTGGCTGGTCCTAGCAGCCTTGTTAAATGGGTAATTTTCATGCTCATAATCGTTTTTTTGTATATAAATGGTTATTTCTAAATATTTTAAGTGTCGGACTGAACCATGACGGAAATCTACAATTTGGGATATGCACCTGCATTAAAAGTGAAAGACGGTCTATATGGTCAGCGTTTCTAAAATAGCCATAAGCTGGTTTCAGAAAGGGCACATTTGATAAAAAATAGGTATATAAATGTTAACCTATTTGTTGCCTTGGCCTTGCCAGAAAATGGCAAACGGGGAATAAATATGGAGTACTTTGCATCAAGTCGAAATGGACAAACTAAGTCTAGAGGCGTCTAAACAGACATATAGGAAAGAAAAAGCACTATCTGGCAAGGAAAAAGAAGACGCTGATACACTGCAAATGAACAAATCGAAAGCAGGTCTTATTTCATCTGGAATAGGTACAAATGATAATCAGATCTTTGCCCATGAAACAAGACAGGAATATCATCATGGTCATCATTTTTTTGTGGCTGTAAACTATTAATCCAGCGATGTGTTGCTCCAATGATTAAACGATAACTAGATCGATATATCATTCAGTTTTCTAATGCTGAATGGATTTTAAAACAACTGGCAATATTAACATCAATACAAATATTTAGTTAATGGTTAAAACCAACCTGATAGATCTGTTTCTTATATATGCTGGGCGCCATGCCGGTTAACTTTTTGAAGGTTTTAGAAAAGTAGGAAAGGTTATCAAATCCCGTCTGGGCACAAATCTCTGAATATGACATTCTGCTTGTCGCCATTAGGTACTGTGCCCGTTCAACACGTTTTTCGTTTATATAATTCAAAGGCCTGGTCCCCGTATGCTGTTTAAACTGCCTTGAAAAATAATCGGGATTTTGATTTACGCGAGAAGCAAGCTGATACACAGAAAGGTCTGTATGTAAATTGATAAGGATATAATTTAAGGTTTCTGCAATTTTTACCGGTATAAGTTTGTGTTCCGGACTTTTGAAAAGCTGGGGATTTAGGAACCTGGCGGTTAACAGCATCAGGATCCCTTGGGTTTCCAGATATGCCGAAGCGTTCTGCTGGTTGTTAAGCTCTTGATATTCTTTATAATAAATATCTTTTTCATAGATTTTAGGATTATCAGACCGGTTTATTCCTCTTCCAGGGTTAATCTGGAGCAGCCTGCCAAAAAGATTAAGATCTATTTCGGTCGCCGCTGTTTTCAATACATTTCTGTTATTGGCAAAAAGTGAACTTCCATCTGTCGAATCCTCAAAAAACTGGACAAAATACTGGCCCAGAGAATTCTTACAATTTAAATTACATAGGGTGAAACTGGGAACAATGTACAAATAGCCAGGCTCTAGCTTTAGCAAGCTTTCAGCATCTGATATTTCTCCTTCTCCCTCATCTATATAGTAAATGCGGTAGTACGGGCTGATCACATTCCTATAATTCCATTTGGCATTAAGTCGCACATAGTCAACATTGAGAAGTGAAAAGCTATGCCATAAGTTTCTTTTGATCATTTCAACTACAAATATGCAAACTACTTTAATATCTCTGAACGTAAGTGTAAGATTTCAAATATAATAAAAATCGGTTTTTTACAAACCTCCTCTCCTCGATTAAATATGAAAGGGGATAAATTGAGAGCACCAATCAAAGGAAAGTACTTAAAATAATTGCAATCAAGCACCTTCAAACGCAGCTTAAGCTATTTTTTTTTTGTAATGATACTTTTTTAAACGAAAAAGACGAGCAAAGGAGGCGACAGAATAGAAATTAACAACTCTGCCTACAGGCATAGAAAAACACAAAAAGTCGGTTTTTAGCAAAAAAGTCAGATTTGATCACTATTTCGAGATTATTTCATACAAATTCAAATATCGTTTACTGACGGGACAATTTGAACTGATAATCAACCAAATAGAACAACACTAAGCCAATAATCGGCAATGATTACGTACTGATACGGCTCTATGTGGATGAGAAAACAGAACTGGCTCCAGAAGATAGGATGATTGCAAAGCATATATGGCGGTTTCTACTGTAATGAACAGGCGGATCAAACGTTTGCGCAGTCTTTATCCTTTTACATCAATGTAATTATGGATACATTGTATTGACGTTTTAAACAGACTTACACAACCTGTTTTAGAATAAACTGGCTGACTAGACATTACAAACGTAATTATTACCATAATCCATTTATTGGGATATGGCTACCTATAACCAAATATTAACAAAAACCTAAAAAATGAAAAAGAAACTATTACTCTTAACCGTATCGGCGATTGTAGGCCTTTCAGCCTGTAAAAAAGCGGCTGTATTACAAGAAGAAGTTGTAAACAGCAAAAAAACTATGGGCAGCTTCAGTGTGCAATCCCTCACTCAAACCAATGTTTTTAATGTCACCGAAAAAATTAGCGCATCAATCGAAAGAGACCGCTTAAAAAATGGATACTATTTAACCGATTTTACAGCAACCGGTTTATACATGGCCCCAGGCGCTAATTTAGATATCACTGTAGAACAAACCGCAGGCACCCGCTTGCCAAAATTATTAATTGGCACCTATTCCCGATATGGCACCTGGAACACCCAGCCCACATCCGTACAGTTAACGGCGGGTACCAATACCATTACCAACGCTGTTGGCGGCCTATTATGGATCAGGTACACCAATTCTACAACCGGATCTACCGCTAAAGTAACTTTTAATAACGGTTACCAATACGCTCCATATTACAAACTTGGCGTAACCACCAATTCAGACTGGATTAATCAATTACAAACTTACACTACTCCCGATGTTGTTTTAGAGGGCACAAATTGTTTTATTGTAGTATCAAGAACTAAGGCAATACAGTACCAAGCAGAAGATCAGAATGCTATATTGAATAAGATTACACAGGTTATTGCGTTAGAGGATGATTTGAACGGCTTAGACAACTCCTTGCCCGCACATGCGAAAAATGTGCATACCTATCTTTTAACGCAGCATGAGGATCCGGCCTATTATTTTTTCGCTTATGATTATCGTACAGCCTATATCACTTCGGATGTTAATGCCATTTTAACTTTAAGCGCAGTAGGCACCAATGGTTGGGGATTATGGCACGAACTGGGCCACCAGCACCAAATGATGTGGCGTTGGGGAGCTTTGGGTGAGGTTTCGGTAAATCTTTACAGTTTATATGTGCAACGTACCCTTACTCCTTCTATCAACAGGTTGGTAAACGATGGTGTGTGGCCAAAAGCTTTTACCTATTTAGGAAAACCTGCCGGCACAAAAGATTATAACGGATCAGCAAGTTATACCAATCCTTTAACCGATCTGTTTATCAGACTCTGTATGTTCCAACAATTAACCTTAGCCTATGGTGATAATTTTTATAGAACCCTGGCCAAGGATATGCGTGTTGAAAATCCAACCTTAGCTAATGATGATGCCAAAATGCGTTATTTCATGCTGAAGGCATGTAGTATATCGGGCAAAAACTTAAGTACTTTCTTCCAAAAATGGGGATTGAATTTATCTACTTCAGCAGCTACAACTCAAATATATGCAGATATGGCCGCTTTGGGTTTACCTGCGCCAAGCACTGATCCCTCTACCTTGCAAGACAATGTTGCACCTTTAACCGAATTAAGTAAAACTGGCTGGAGCATCAATTCTTTCAGTTCTGAAGAGACCAGCGGCGAAGGAGCTATTAATGGCAGGGCTGCTACTTTAATTGATGGTAGCTATAGTACGTTCTGGCACTCACGCTGGACTACTTCTGCAACAAGTTATCCACACCAGGTTGTAATTGATTTAGGATCTTCAAAATCGGCAAACGGCTTAAGTTTAGTGCAAAGAAGCGGATTGAGCCGGGCGATTAAAAACTTTCAGGTTTTAACAAGTACCGATAATATAAATTTCACATCGGTAAACAATTATGTAGCTCAAAATGCGGCCGGAGTACAATATTTTGCGTTTGGCAGCACCAAAACCTTAAGATACCTTAAGGTAATTATGAATTCTGCACAAGACGGTTTACAGTTTGCATCCCTGGCAGAACTGGGATTATACAACTAACGATTTGATAAAAAAGAGGGCCAATATGTGGCCCTCTTTTTATTTATCACTGTACACATTGTCTTTTTGATTAATATTTCCAGTCAAAAAAATGTTTTAAGTATAACAGAACCAACATTTTAACGATGAGTCTGATGGCAGGTTGATTATAAACCGGAAAATCGGTTTTTGGCTTATAGGTTATTTACTTCAAAACCGCGATAGCTAAGCATTTCTGCATTATGCGAAACAATTAGGCGAAGTTTTAATCTTTCGATGATTGCTCTGGCTTGGGCTATATTCCTTTGCATATCGTTTATTCCCCTGATTTCGATTCCTCCAGACATGAGTTTAAATTTGCTGGGCTCAAATTTATCAATAAACTGTTGGAGATCTGAGCTAACTGTTACCTGATTGTTTTGCATAATCAATTATAAATTCTTTTGCCACAAAGCAAGACAAAGCATTTTAACTTATCAGCACTTTCGTATTAACTTATTAAGAAATGTTAACAAAAGGCTTTCTCCAAAAAGAATCACCCTTGTACTGATAATTGATATTACACCTATTTTCAGAAATGGCGTTATTGGTAAAAACATTCTGTTATTTAGGCTAAACGGCTACAAAAAATAGTGCAGTCGCAATTATAACCGATTAAATTAATATTTAAATTTAAAATTAATCCATAGTGTAGAATATGGTGTATTTAATTGCACTTGAGCTGAAAATGCAATAAATTAGCTTAAAAATCAAAGCCAATCAAATTTGGCTAGTAGCGAACCTCTTCCTAAAAAATAGATGATGCCCAATAACAAAGTATATCCGCTAAGCTTGCTGTTCCTCACGCTTTTATTCAGTTCTCTATCCTCAATTGGGCAGATTGTACTCAAGGATAAAAAATATCATGTAGATACTAAAATATTTTCGCAAACAGATTCAGGTGCACTAAAGTTAGATATTTATTACAGTGGTAAAATAACAGAAACTAAGCCAACAGTACTTTTTGTATTTGGTGGTGGCTTTGTAATGGGCCACAGAGACAGTAAGTTATTTGATCAATACTTTAATACTTTGACAGGGCATGGTTTTAAAGTGGTATCTGTTGATTATAGATTAGGCCTTAAAGGAAAGAAATTTCCCAGTCCCTTTAATACTTCAAATTTAAAAGCAGCTATTGATACCGCTACGACTGATGTTTTCGAAGCAACAGCTTATCTGCTTAAAAATGCAAAAGAACTCGGTATCGATACGGCTATGATCATCCTATCGGGATCAAGTGCGGGCGCTATTACTGCACTGCATGCCGACTATAACAAGCGGAATGCAACAGCGTTATCGGCTAAACTCCCACAGCATTTTCAATACAAAGGTGTAATTTCTTTTGCCGGAGCAATATTAAGTTATCATGGTGCGCCAAAATATGCTATGCCACCAGCACCTACAATGCTTTTTCATGGCACAGCCGATAAACTTGTACCCTATAACAAAGTGAGATTACTTAACAGGGGCTTTTTTGGCTCCAAGTACCTGGCACGCACCTTCAAAAAAAATGGGTATCCATATTATTTTCAGTATGTACAAGGTATGGGACACGAAATAGCAGGCTCACCAATGGTTGAAAACCTGCCTGATATTTTGTGGTTTATAGAAAATTACATCATTAAACAAAAGCGCTACTTTATGGAAGTAGACTTTAAAGATGCCGACAAAAAACCCACTTTTAGCATACCTCCTGCTTTAAAAAAGAGGTAACGTAAATTGTATGGTTTCGCTATTTTTTCAATTCGAGCACTGCAACGATAGGCAAATGATCGGAAGCATAACGCTCAGAAATAACCTCGTGTGAAACAATTTTAAAAGGATTTCCTGTTTTAAAACCAATATGATCAATTGTTTTCCGCGGATTGATCACAGGAATGGTAAAACCACATTCGCTGCATGTTCTGGTAAAATTAGAATCGAATATTTTAATGCTTTCTGAACTCGGATCGGCGTTTAAATCGCCTGCAACAATTAGCGGCACGGTTTCTTTGGCTGTTAACTGATTAATCTCCTTAGCTTGAAGGATACGGTTATCTTCCGGGCGTTGCGCATCAAGATGGGTAGAGGCAAAACGGATAAAAACTCCTTTGGCAATTTCGGCAGTTGCAATGGCCAAAACCCTTTGTTCTGCTTTGGCATCATTATTTTTAGGCAACATAAAAGTCTGCTGTGCAGATAAAGGAAAGCGAGATAAAATAGCTACGCCATAGTCACCCCCATCATGGTCTATCGCTTTACCAAAATAAAAATTCATCTTCAATTTGGTGGCCAGCAAAGCGGCCTGGTTAACAGTGCCCGATCTTTTGGTATTCACGTCTACTTCTTGTAAAGCCACAAGATCAGGTTTTTGTTGTGCTATCGCTTTGGCAATGGCATCAACATCAATAAGGCCTTCTTTCTCTTTTGATGGCGGGTTACAATGGTGAAGGTTATAAGACATGATGCGCAGTACGTTACTGTTTGATTCAGCTTGTCTGTTGATCTTAGGTGAACAAGCGCCCAAAAGGCAAATGCTTAGTATTAAAAAAGAGTATAATTTCATATCGGTAAATCCTTAAGGTTAATATCAAAAACTATCTCTTTATCTTGGTAAGTTAGTTTTCATGCGTTCCGGCTTCGCCAGCCAATATCCTTTCCATTTCTAGCATCATCTGCTCGGCCAGGCGTTGTTTAGCTTGCAATTTCGACAGGTAAGCATCTGCAAATGTTACTTCAAGTTCATCCATAATAAAGGCATATTTTGCCTTAAGTTCTATAAGATCGATCTGAAGTTTCTTGGAAAGATTTTGCATAATACAAAGCTAAAAAAAGGAAGGCTATAATTCCGGATAAAGGTTTTATTTTTCTTTTTAAAAAAATACACTAAATAGACAAAACCGTTAAAACAATCTCCTAATTCTTTCGTTTATAAATTGATTCCGGCGTGGTTTCCGGAATAGTTTGTTTGGTTAGTTGATTAGGGATCACTCCCAAAGTGAATCCCTTTTCTTTTTTTACAAAGCTTTCTATCGATTGAGCATATTTTCCAGGCAATATTTTCTAAATTCAGCCTTTCAAATCGATTATATAATGGAAGAAATCAGATGGGGCATTATTGGCTGTGGAGATGTGACCGAAGTAAAAAGCGGGCCAGCTTTTAATAAGGTAGCCAATTCTAAATTGGTGGCCGTAATGCGCCGTGATGGCACCAAAGCAGCAGATTATGCAAAAAGGCACAATGTTCCGAAATGGTATGACAATGCGGCTCAACTGATTAACGATCCGGAGGTTAATGCCATTTACATTGCTACTCCACCCCTACAGCATGAAGCTTATACCATCGAGGCTTTAAAAGCTGGTAAGCCGGTATATGTAGAAAAACCCATGACTTTAGATGCCAATGCTGCTCAACGCATGACTGATGCTGCTAATCAGCTAAAGATAAAGCTTTGCGTGGCCCATTATCGCCGCGCACAACCCATGTTCTTAAAAGTTAGAGAACTATTGGCTGCACATACCATTGGCGATGTTCGTTTAGTCCGGTTAAAAATGCTCCAGCCGCCTAACCTTACACTAATTGCCAAAACAGCCGATAATTGGCGGATCAATCCAGCCATTTCTGGTGGTGGTTTATTTCATGACTTGGCGCCGCATCAACTAGATCTCATGACTTATTATTTCGGTGCTGTAAAAAATGCCATGGGTATTGCCACCAGACAACAGGAAAACACAGGGGTTGATGATCTGGTTGCGGGAAATATCCATTTCGAAAACGGAGTTGTTTTTAGCGGTACCTGGTGTTTCTCTGTTGCCGCACAAGATCAGGCCGATATTTGCATGATTTATGGTACAAATGGTAACATCAGTTTCCCAATATTTGGCAATAAAATTACGGTTACAACGGATCAAACGGAAGAATTTATGTTCGAGCCTTTGCAACATGTACAGCAACCCATGATTGAAAAAGTAGTTGATTACTTTTTAGGCAAAAGAGAAAACCCATGCAGTGGCGAAGATGCATTGATTACCATGAAGTTAATGGATGATTTTACGCGGAAGTAAACGATGAAAACACTATAATATAATCGATTTTATAAGTTATCGGGTCTTAAACACTATAGCCGTATATTTTCTTAATTCCTTATGTGTATTATAGGGTGTCGTTCATACCTATTTTGATATCGAAGGGCATTCCTGTCTTGAGTTTATGCGGTATAAATGGCTTAAAGTAAGTTTACACAGATTTTTTCCGCTATTTATCTGTCATAACCCTAAAACTACTGAGAAACTGAAATCTACGTATTATAATGCCTATAATTCTATTGTAAAACGATTTCTTACTGTTTCGTGAAGAGGTGGCATCTTTCTTATCTAATAAATATGGTAAAATATCCTTGGGTATTCTCCAAAAATCAGGAGGAGGATTTTCTTTGAAAATAAACAGATAAAGTTTTAATGTTTCCAAATACCAATCCTGATGTTTATTGTATTCCACAATCCCCCCCACGTTGGGATAATGATGTAAATTCCGGCCCAAAACCACTGGACAGAATTTCTCCCAGTACTCTACCGTATACAACAGATGCATATGCCATACCTTATCAACCACAACAGAAGGCGATGCCCCGTTCTGCGATATGCAACAGAGATACACAAAACGCTTATACTCTGCTATCGCCAGTAAAGTAAACCGTCTTGTCCAACCCTCAGTAACCGCTAATTTCCGCGAAAAAGGGATTGCAAAATGTTCATTATCCGGTGAATAATTATAAATCCGTTGCCACAAAGGATCGTCTGCATAATTTACATCTCTTTCATCAAGTAATATCGTTGTATATTCAGGTTTCATCATGAATTATTTAGCAGCCACAAGAAACTGAAGATTCATAGATATAAACGGTTTTGGGATAATAATACCGGTTAAGCAACTGGCAGAAATCGTCGAACGTTTCCTGTAGGTCGGTGTCCGATAAATTTAATGTAAAATCCAATGCAGGTGAGGCGCCAACAGAAACAGAAAGTTCACGGTTAACAATCTGTATATCGGTTATAACTTTCCATTGGATAAGGGCAGTATGCTCATAATAATGAATTCCTTCTTCACATACCGTTAATAGCACTGTGTTTTGTTCACGTTTAGCCCAATACCCCACTACCCTTACGGTTACTAATATAAAAGTGAGTACCGCAGAAACATAAAGCGAGATAGATAAAGCCTCCTTTTCTTCCGAAAAAAAGGAAACAATGACTATAATGATAAATGTAAACAAAAACATACTGGCCATAAATGAACAATTGCCAGGATCCCAAGCCTTTTTATACAAAATCATTTCGTCTTTTACCATAAGCCTTAAAATCTGAAGATAAGAAAAAATATAGCAGATAGCAAAGCGCGCCATTCATTTGTAAAAACAAACATTAAACTATTTATTCAGCAAACACACACAATAATTACCATTGACACTCATTAATTCTTAACAGAAATTTCGAACTTAATGTCTGATTTGATATCATCTTCAAGCATTTCTTTCAATCGTATTTCTGGTTTTTCTGCACCGAACTGATTGCTCTTAATCTGGATACCTGTACAGGCTAAAAAGTTAAATGCCGGACGTTTTTTACCTGATGGCATAAATTCTGATCTTTCTATCTTATTATTGATAAAAGTTAGTCCATTTGTGCTTTTTGCCGATAATAAAGGATAATCGTACAGTTTAAAAGTATTGTTTTCGATCCTGATGTTTCGGTGTACATAGTATTTTTTTACCAGCTCACGGTTTTCGGGATTAATCTTAATGGCGTAGCTATCAGGTGCGCTATTAAAACCACATTCTATAAACTGGTTGTTGCGAATGGTTACATCGGTCACAGGTCCCGATTCGTACCACCCCATGGCATCGTTTTCAATCAAAATTGCGTGCATACCTGTACGATAATACACGTTGTTTTCTATCAGTACCTTGCGTCGCGTTGTAATCAGTGTTCCCCGTGATATAGTTCCCTCAAACCTTGAATTTGAAATTTTTACCGATGGGGTCCATGTTATATTTTCTAAGGCATCACCCACTTTGAGTTCGCTCGAAAATGGCTTTTCCATTTCTACCAGCATCTCCCTTTCTGAAACTAGTTTGGCGGTTTTAATCACTCCCTGGGCAAAAATCTGTAGTGCGGCACTGTGCAAATAAGCTACCGTGTCGCCAGGAATAAAAGCAGTAAACCCATAACTCTGGTGGTGCATAAACTTTAACTTTAAACTGTTGGGCGATACAATTTCACTTACCTTTAAATGTGTACCATGTACATTAACCGGATCATCGTGCATACCATTAAACCGGCAATTATTGATGGTGATTTGACCTTTACAGCCCGAAAAATGCATGCCATCTGCCGACGAAGCAATTACACGGCCGCTCCCTGGTTCTGGCGCTACAAAAACACTGTCATAATTTAAGTTTTCGGAAAATTGAGATACAATGCCTAAACCATGCATTGAATACATTTTAATATTGTGCAGGCTGATATTTTTAGAGCGGTTATTAAATGCGCCCACATAATCACGGTAACGGTCTCTAATGGTTAAAACATCACCGGGATGTGCCCTAAATTTCGAAAAATCGCCGGTAAATTTTACCTTGAGCGGACCAATGTTTTCAGCTTTACTTTTAGAAAAAACTTCCCAGTTGCTATAAAATAAAGTGCCTGCACTTGGCCTTACGAGTACCGCATGGTGGTTTTTAGCAATCCATTTTTCGCCGTACCATTCCAATCGACTGTTCACAATGGCAAACTTGCTGTCTGGATGAGTATTGGCAATAACTGATGTTGGTGTAATCTCCTGCAAAGTCATTTCTGACATACCTGGGCGCTCGTAGTTAATTGACAGATTCTGAAACCTGATATTTTCGCTACCATCGATCACCCAGGTGATCATTTTCCCATGAAAGATAAAAACAGATCCATTACCCTCTAAAGTCACATTTTTTAGGTCTTTTAGGTATAAGCCGACACTTTGTTTTTTTACCGGGACTTCTTCTTCTGAGGACGTGTTGGAGATGTAATAATGTGTTTCGGTAGCACTGTCGGGCCAAAAATCATACCTCCCTTTCGGAAAATTAAGTACAGATTTAGGTTGGCTTTTAGTCGCCTCAATAGCTTTTTTAACGCTTGCAGTAGCATCGGCGAAGCTGTTAGGCTTGGCACCAAACTGGGTAACATCAATGGTTTGGGCATAGAACTGATGACCAATACATAAGAATAAGACAATAAAATATTTTTTCATTTGTGTATGTGGTATAAATAATTTAGCCCTTTGTGTTTTAGAAACACCTAAGGGCTATAAATTTAATTTAAATGGATCGTAGTTTGATATTGCGTAACAGCTTTTATCGATTTAAATCCCGTATCACTGATCAGCCCACACAATTCATATTATCGCTGAAAGTAATAAAAAAAAGAGGGTGCCTTTTTGGACACCCTCTTAAACAAATTTATGTTATGACCTAAAGTTTGGAAAGCAAAAGTTTTACAGAGGCTCTTTTTTGATAGTTAGGATCGAAATGAACATATTTAATTTTCCCGGAACGATCGATGATATAGGTTGCAGGAACGGGTAAAGTATGTCTGGTATTGCCATTGTTGTCTTCTAAATTTATACCATAACCCTTGTATTTCGTAAAAGTAGCTTCGTCCATCATAAAGTTAACGTTGTAGGCTTTCATAATCTCATCGTCTTTATCCTGAATGATAGAAAAACCAGCACTCGTTTTTTTGATGGTTTTATCAATATTTTCTTTCGTTTCAGGTGTTACACCGATCACATAAGCATCTTTCCCACTTAATAAACTTAAAGAATCTTGCAGCTCTTTAATGTGTTTGTTACAGTAAGGGCACCATTGACCTCGATAAAAAAACAACACTACAGAACGGTGGGCTTTAAGCGCACTTTTCAAACTCACGGTTTTACCGTTTTGATCCATTCCGCTAAACATAGGCGCTTTATCACCTTCATTTAATCCTTTTTGTGCCTTTACCTGAAAGGATAATGCAGCAACTAAGCCAACAAATAGTATAATTCTTTTCATTTTATATTTATTTAACAAAAGGCAGGAAAGGCGAGTTCCCTGCCTATTTTTTTTTACATTTTACTTTTCGACATTTTTTCTTTAGCCATTTTAGATTTTTCCATTTTGGCTTTTTTCATCGAATCGGTTTTCATTTTATCCATCTTGTTTTTCTCCATTTTGTCCATTTTTTTCTTCTCCATTTTGTCTTGTTTCATTTTAGACATCTTTTCTTGTAATGGACTGTTAACCGAAGCAAAACTTGGTAACGAAAGGCTAGCCACAACTAAAGTGGCCATAAACAATTTTCCTGCTGATTTTAAAATTTGATTTTTCATGTTTTTTATGCGTTTTGTTTATCCCTTAGTCGAAGTAATAAGCATAACCTTACAAGAAAAATCAATTTTTATTGATTTCTTTTTCAATCTTTTCTGTTAATGTTTTTTTAAAGGCCTCATCAAGTTTAAAATCAGCATTTCCAAACCCTACAAATACCTTGTTAATTAATATACTCTGCTGTTGATAAATTTTGCATACCGAACAGCCTGCCAAATGTACATGCAATTGTAGCGTTTCGGCAGCTGTAATTTTTCCAGCGATTCTTTTTTCGATCAAAAAAGTAGCTTGCCTACAGTTATAGATTATATTTTTTAGCGCGCTCGTCATATCAGTTCCAGTTTTTTTGAAGGCAGGCCCTCAGGTTAAGTTTTGTGCGGTGCATAATTACCCAGAAATTAGCTGCAGTGAGTTTAAGTTCGGTACAGATCAGTTCTGAAGCCAGATCATCCATATGTTTCAGCGAAAATACAGAAAACCATAACCCGGGAAGTTTAGCCAAACATTCATTTAATATGCTCCCAAGCTCTTTCATCATCAAAGGATTGTCTACCTCCAAACCAAATGCTCTCGGGTAATCTTTTTCAGTCCAATGCCCTGATTCTGCATCAAAAAAATCCTGTCGTTCATCTTCTACACTTATTGCCTTTAAATTAATGGCAGATCGTTTTCGGTAAAAATCGGCAATCTTGTTTTTAAGGATGGCTGTTAACCATGTTTTTTCCTCACTATTACCCTCAAAACGGTTTAAACGCTGCAATCCTGCCAAAAAGGTATCCTGCACCAGATCTTTAGCCACATATTCATCTCTTAATCTCGACATCGCAAATCCATAAAGGTAATCGGCATATTTTTCTACCCAGCTAATTGGATCTGAATGAAGACTTTTGGCCGTAAGGCCTTTGTCCGTTTCGTTTTGCATTTTTTACGTTTCTTATATAAATATACTGCTTAAATGCTTAGTCGCGAGAAAAGAAACATCCTTACATATTTTTTTATTTTTTTTCTGTAAGGGTTGTGCATCGAAAACGACTAAACCTAAAATTGATGACTATGATCACAAAAATAGCATTACCTCTTTTGGTGGCAAGCCTCCTCAGTGTTGCTTTTATTGCAGGTAATAAAACCACACCAAAACCTCAAACCAAAACAGGTTTTGCAGTTGTAGAACTTTTTACTTCAGAAGGCTGTTCGAGCTGTCCTCCTGCAGATGCATTATTGGCTGAGATCGAAAAAGAAACTCAAAACAAGCCTGTATACTTATTGGCCTTTCACGTAGATTATTGGAACAGGCTGGGTTGGAAAGATCGCTTTAGCAATTCAAAATTTTCTTCCCGACAAAACCAATATGCAGATTGGTTTAACCTTAAAACCGTTTACACACCGCAGGTTGTGGTAAATGGAAGTAAAGAATTTGTAGGTTCGGAAGAAAACATTCTTCGCAATAGCATTAAAACAGCACTTGCCAAACCATGCACTGGAAATTTAGCTATTTCAACCAGCAAAACAGACAATAGTAACCTCATGCTAAATTATAACTCAGATCTGCCAACCGACGGTTATTCACTGGCTGTGGCTTTCGTAATTGCAAAAGCAAGTAATCAGGTTTTAAAGGGCGAAAATAAAGGCAAGACTTTAAGCCATGTGCAGATCATAACTCAGTTCGAAACTTTTGCACTGGGAGGAAAAACCAATGGAACTGTAAATTTACAAATGGAGCCAATGAACGGAAAGCGGCCGACAGCGCTGATTGCCTTTTTACAAAACAATAAAACGGGTAAGATAACCGCAGCAACAAGTTTAAGCAACCTGTTAGCTTTTGAATTAAGTCGTAAATCCGAGCGATAATCGTCTGCGATGGTATCATAAACAGCCTCAGCATGAAAGTAATTAAAGAAAAACATTCGCTCTTAATGCGATGGACACATTGGGTTAATTTCCCGGTTTTGGCCGTGATGATTTGGAGTGGGCTTTTTATTTATTGGGCCAATGATGCATATGGCATTTCAATATTTGGCTTCAGCTTCATTAAATTTTTCCCTGAATGGTTTTACGATTATTTCCACATTTCAGGCCGACTAGCCGAAGGAATGGCATTTCACTTTCTTTTTATGTGGTTCTTTTTCATTAACGGCTTGCTCTACATTCTTTATACTGTTTTCTCTGGAGCCTGGCGCGAGCTATTACCCAACAAACACTCTTTTAAAGAAGCCTGGCTGGTGCTACTGCACGACTTTCGTATCCGTAAAACTATCCCACCGCAAAAGAAATACAATGCTGCACAGCGCATAGCCTATACCGCGATTATATTTATGGGTATTGGTTCTGTAGCAACAGGCCTGGCCATTTATAAACCTGTACAATTTTACTGGCTCTGTTGGCTATGTGGCGGTTATCATTTCGCCAGGATTCTCCACTTTGCTTTAACCATTGGATATGTCTTATTCTTTTTGATCCACATTATTCAGGTAGTGATTGCCGGATGGAATAATTTCAGGGCTGTAGTTGCCGGATTTGAAGTGGTAGAAGAACAAGCCAAGTTTAACCCCGAGCCCCTAATACCTCAAAAACCCGAAGATAAAGATGAAAACAAACCATAAAAAGAAGATTAACGCTCCATTAACAGTTGAGCAGAAAATCAAGAGACGAACCTTTATTTCGTTTGGGGCATTCGTGGCACTTGGAGGTAGTGCGGCGGCGGGCTGGAATTGGCTTTTAAATGCTCCCGAAGAAACGCCGGGCATTACTGGGGGTACCCGTGCTCCTTTACGTAGAGCGCTGAATAAAACAGAACTCTTTTTCCGCAACCTCTTCAGCAATAAACATTTGGTTAAAACTTATCCGATAAGGGAAGCTGTAAAAACGCCGAGGGTAAACAGCCTGATTGGCATTGAAGATGATGAAGATTTTGATCTTAGCCGCTGGAAACTCGTCGTAAAACTTAAAAACCTAAAAGATCAACATATCAGCATAGAAGCACTAAAAGCATTACCTAAAACAGAAATTGTTTACGATTTTAAATGTGTAGAGGGTTGGGACGAAATCCAACATTGGGCAGGCGTAAAACTAAGCGACTTTATATCACATTTTAAGCTCGAGGAAGAAGCTAAAAAACAATATTTGGGCTTAGAAACGCCCAATGGAGCGTATTATGTAGGCCTTGAAAGAGAAAGTATCCTGCATCCACAAACACTACTGGCTTATGAAATGAATGGTAAACCGATTAGTATTGAGCATGGAGCACCCTTAAGGCTGATTGTACCCGTTAAGTATGGCATTAAAAACCTGAAAAGAATTGGTACCATGTCTTTTAGCGATAAGAGACCCAGAGATTACTGGGCAGAACAGGGTTACGATTACTATTCAGGTTTATAAACTGATTTTCACTTTAAATTTTGACGGTTTTTAGTTGTTCATCAGGATGACCAGATATACTCCTATTGCAGCTTATTTCGTAGGAATAAACTTCAACGCATAAGAATTCATGCAATATCTTTTACCTGTTGGTTCAGGTCCATCATCAAATACATGCCCCAAATGTAAACCTGTGCTGGCTTCAACAACTTCATCCCTCACCATACCATCTGATTTATCGGTTACAATTTTAATCGCTTTCGGATCTATCGGTTTAAAAAAACTCGGCCATCCTGTTCCCGAATCAAATTTTGTATCCGACGAAAATAAAGGTTTGCCTGTAGCGGCACTTACATAAATCCCTTTTTTATGGTTATTCCAATAAGGGTTTTTATATGGCGTTTCCGTTCCACCGTTTACCATAATTTCGTAGGCATCTACAGAAAGTACTTTTTTCCAGTCTGCTGCCGGCTTTGCTTCCGGATATAAACTGGTCTTATTTTCCATTTTTGCACCTGTTGGCTTGCCCTGGCTACAGGCATTCAATGCAAGCGCCATGAGCGGTATCATCAATAATTTTAACTTTTTCATATTACATTAGTCGTATGGCAAGAACAATCCTTACAAATGAGTTAAACTAAAGCCAAATACCAGCAAAATCAGAAATACGATCTGCTTAGCTATGCTTCTTTTGATACTTTAGGTTTTTCCTCCTCTTGCCCGGCCTTAAATTCTTTTATGCCTTTTCCTAATCCTTTCATTAACTCAGGGATTTTTTTTCCGCCGAACAGTAATAATAGCGCAACTCCAACAATGATCATTTCAGGGCCTCCCAGCAAGGCAGCGATGGTTGTATTCAACATTTCGTTTTTTGTTTTAGTGATATATAACACATACGTACAAAGTGTAGGGCTGGTTCTCAATTTCAAATTTAAAACCCCGTTAAAAAAAATCAATCGTATTTTAAAGTAATTTCTAAAGTTGTACGTCTACAGTTCCAACAAACCTAAAAACTTTTCTATATGATAGCCGTTTTCAAAACAAATGTATCCACGGATAACGAGTTAAACGTAATCAGCCCATTGCTGAACAGCCAGTTCAAAGAAATTAAATGGAATATCGATTTATGGGATTCTGATAAAATCCTCAGGGTAGATTCGCCAAGAGATTGGACAAAAGAAATCACCGAACTCTTTAACAGTATTGGTTTGCGCTGTATTAACCTCGAAATTTTTCATTCCGAGCCTTTTTAAGCCTAACATTGAAATTTCTGGTAACTATTATGGATATTATATTCTAGTGGTGTCAGATATTACTATCTGACACTTAATCTTGTTCCAGAGATAATAAGTTGCTATTGCAATTCCACATTGGAATTACTTTATCAGTCAGATGGTAACATCTGACTGCACAAATGACTGCCCAAATTAGAATCAAAAAGTCCAAGCTTTTTATTCGCAATACTTCTTTAAAGGGTATATCTTCCTTTTGCTTTGGCTATTTGTAATAGATTATCATTAAATTGCATCCTCTATTGCATCAATCCCTAATGAAAGAAATTACCGATATCATAAAGGCATATCAAAAAGCAACGAAGGAAAAGAAAAAAACAGCCCTTGCTACGGTAGTTAAGGTAGAGGGTTCTTCTTACCGCAGACCTGGTGCAAGAATGTTGATTACTGAAGATGGCCAGTTAACAGGCGCAATTAGTGGCGGTTGCTTAGAAGGCGATGCGTTGCGAAAAGCACTTTCAGCAATTGTACAGCAAGAAAACAAGCTGATTACTTATGATACTACTGACGAGGATGATGCCAAATTTGGCGTTCAGCTGGGCTGCAATGGCATTGTACATATTTTGTTCGAACCCATTATAGAAAAAGTTGAGTTAAATCCCATTGCCATTTTAACCGCATTGCAAAGCAAAAGGGAAAGTGCAGTTTTAGCAATACTTTTTTCCCTAACAGATAAGCTGCAGTTGGGTACAAGTATGCTTTTTAGAAATGAACCTATTCTATCTAAAATCCCCAAAGCGATCTTCAATGAGACAATTAAAGATATCCTGGAAGTTTCTGAATATAAGGCCACGGCAATTAAAGCTTATAATTTTGACAACCAACAGACTGATGCCTTTCTGGAGTTTATCCAACCCCCAATTTCATTAATTATAGCGGGCGCAGGCAATGATGCACAACCTTTAGCCGAAATGGCTTACCTTTTGGGCTGGGAAGTAACTGTGATAGACGGAAGACCTACACATGCTACGCCACAACGTTTTGCAAATGCAGCCAAGGTTTTGGTGAGCAAACCCGAAAATGTGTTAGCTCAAATTCAGATAGATGAACAAACGGCTTTTGTATTGATGACCCATAATTACAATTACGACCTCGAACTACTTAAATATCTATTGGGCACAAATGCTCCGTATATCGGCACACTTGGACCAAAGAAAAAACTAGTTAGGATGTTAGATGAACTGGATTTGGCAACGCCAGCAAACCAAACACGTGTGCATGGTCCGGTTGGACTGGATATTGGCGCAGAAACTGCAGAAGAAATCGCCATTTCCATCCTCGCCGAGATTAAATCTGTTTTTACAGGTGCTTCGGCCATGTTTTTAAAAGAGAAGAAAAAACCGATCCATGTTTACGAATTAAAAAACAATTAAGCATTGAAAACGGGCATTATCATATTGGCAGCAGGTAGTTCTTCACGTTTGGGAAGGCCAAAACAGCTTTTGGATTACAAAGGAAAAACGCTCTTGCAAACCGTAATAAATGAAGCTTTAGAAACAAGTTGCAGACCCGTTATCACTGTTTTAGGTGCAAACACTAAAGAAATAGCCAGCCAGCATCAGCATGATCAGATTAGTTTCGTGATTAATGAAAGTTGGGAAAATGGAATGGCATCGAGCATTGTAGCCGGGCTTTCAGCTATAATCAGAAATAATAGCGAAATTGAGAGTATCATTATTGCTGTAGCCGACCAGGCTTTTATAAAAATGAGTAACTTTAATAACTTAATCGAAAAGCAGAAAGAAACAGGTAAAAATATAATCGCCAGCACCTATGCCAAAACGATAGGAACTCCTGTCCTGTTCAAAAAAGATTATTTTGAGGCACTTTTATCGCTCACCGGAGCAGAAGGAGCAAAAAAGATACTCAAACAATATCCTCAGGATGTAGAAACAGTTGTTTTCGAACATGGAGAAATTGATATTGATACAGAAACAGATTATAACAATTTAATTAGCCAGCAATGATAGCAGATTCTTTTGGAAGAATACACGATTACCTGCGGATATCGCTTACCGATAACTGCAATTTTCGCTGCTTTTATTGCATGCCCGAAGAAGAATACGACTTCACCCCTGCCTCCCGGCTCATGCAAACCGACGAAATTATTAAGCTGGCAGAAATTTTTGTGGCCAATGGCGTAAAAAAAATCAGGCTTACAGGTGGTGAACCCTTGGTGCGAAAAGATGCAGCCCAAATTATTGCGGCATTGGGTAAACTTCCGGTTGAGCTCGTCATTACCACAAACGGAACCCGCATTGCCGAAATGTTACCTGTATTAAAAGAAGCAGGCATTAAAACCATTAATATTAGTCTGGACACATTACAACCTGAGAAGTTCTTTATGATTACCCGAAGGGATGTTTTCCATCAGGTACGCAGTAATATCGAACTGCTTTTGCAGCATAAAATCAGGGTAAAAGTAAATATGGTGGTGATGAAAGGGCTTAATGATAACGAAATCAATGATTTCATCAGCTGGACTAAACACAATCCCATTCAGATCCGATTTATTGAGTTTATGCCTTTTAGCGGCAACAAGTGGACGAGCAATAAAATGTTTTCTTTAGATGAAATCCTATCCGTGGTTGAAAAAGATTTCACCGTATTACCTGTTAAAGGAGAACCGCATGATACGGCTAAAAGTTTCATGATCCCCGGTCACGAAGGCTCGTTTGCCATTATCAGCACCATGACCAATCCTTTTTGCGATACCTGTAACCGCATGCGCTTAACTGCAGATGGCAAACTCAAAAATTGCCTTTTTTCGGATAGTGAAACCGATCTGCTTACGGCATTGCGGAAAAACGAAGATGTGCTTCCACTAATCCAATCGGCCATTTGGAGCAAAAAGAAAGCATTAGGTGGACAGTTGGTAAGCGATTTCGAAAAAATTGATGCTACTACCATTCAAAACAGAAGTATGATTACCATTGGAGGATAAAATTTTCATGATTAGCGTTAAAGAAGCAAAAGACCTCATTTCTAAATACATCATAACACTCAGTCCCATTTCAATCGACTTGGCAAAGGCATCAGGACACATTCTTGCAGCTGATGTTTATGCTAAATACGATATTCCTGCATTTAGCCAATCATCCATGGATGGTTATGCCATCAAATTCGAAGATCACGAACAAGAACTCTCCTTAATTGGCGAAATGGCCGCAGGAACGGCAAGCACCATGACCATCCAAAACGGTGAAACCAGCAGGATATTTACAGGTGCCCCTTTGCCAGAAGGCGCCGATACTGTGGTGATGCAAGAAAAAATCACACGCACAGATGGGAAAATCACCTTGCAGGATTCAAATTTAAAGCTTGGCTTAAACGTACGGGATAAAGGTTCAGAAATTATGGCCGGAGCATTGGCAATGGAAAAAGGGAGCCTGCTCAGTCCTGCCGCTATTGGCTTTCTGGCCGGGATTGGTATTAACAAAGTTAGCGTTTATCCCATGCCAAAGATTTCGATTATTGTTACCGGGAAAGAATTACAACAACCAGGAAAAACACTCGGATTTGGACAGGTGTACGAATCGAATTCCTATTCGCTTTCTGCAGCTTTAAAATATGAAGGCATTGAACAAATTGCCGTTTACGAAGCTGATGATGATCTCGAGATCTTAAAAAAAGTATTACAAACAGCAATAGAAAGCAGCGATGTTGTACTGCTAACCGGAGGTGTAAGTGTAGGCGATTATGATTTTGTAATCGAAGCCGCTGCACATTGTGGCATCAAACAGATTTTTCATAAGGTAAAGCAGAAACCTGGCAAACCTTTGTTTTTTGGCACAAAAGATCAAAAATTAGTATTCGGACTTCCGGGTAACCCATCATCTGTACTCAGCTGCTACTATAATTACGTATTGCCATCCATCAAATCTTTATCGCATAAAAGCAATAGTGTAATTGAGGTTCAGGCAAAACTTACCCATTCCTATTCCAAAGTTGCAGGACTTACACATTTCCTGAAGGGCAAATATGAAAATGGGCTGGTTACCCCACTCAGTGCACAGGAATCATACCGACTAAGCTCCTTTGCGCAGGCCAATTGCCTGATCTGCCTTGATGAAACACAAGAACAATTAAAAAAAGGCGACATCCTAACCGTAATGATTTTACCAAACTAACCCATGCAAGAAAGTTTTATCCTATTTTACTGTTTGCTTTTTATTGTAGCTTTTTTATATGCCTCTGTTGGGCATGGCGGGGCAAGCGGCTACCTCGCGCTAATGGCTATTTTTGCCATTTCGCCAGCCATCATGAAACCTACAGCACTATTGCTCAATCTGTTTGTTTCCTCTACTTCATTTATCCAATTTTACCGTGGCGGTCATTTTAAGTGGAAAACCTTTTGGCCTTTTGCGCTTGCCTCTATCCCGCTCTCTTTTGTTGGCGGTATGATGGTCATCGAAAGTTCCATTTATAAAAAGATTTTGGGTGTGCTATTACTCGTTCCCGTAATCCGTTTTTTCTTTTTTAAAAATACCGATCCAAAAGATTTCAGATCATCGAACATTCCACTATCGCTTGCCATTGGCGGTATTATCGGCTTACTTTCGGGCATGATCGGTATTGGTGGAGGCATTATCCTTTCTCCTATCCTATTGCTTTTAAAGTGGACAGATCAAAAACAAACTGCGGCCATCAGTGCAGCATTCATCTTTGTTAATTCGGTTGCTGGTTTAGGCGGCCAACTCATTAAAGGCTTCGAATTTAACAGCCATATGCTCGCTTATGTTGGCGTAGCTTTCGTGGGGGGCATTTGTGGCGCTTATTTTGGCGCTTTAAAATTCCCGCAAACCGTTTTAAAAAATGTTCTGGCCTGTGTATTGGCACTGGCCGCTTATAAATTACTATTTACACATGCATAATATGAAATTCCTTATCATCGGCATATTATTTTTAAGTTTTGCTGTAAATGCACAGGAGAGCAAGCAATTTGTAGTCGAAGGAAAGGTTAAAGCTCCATTAACAGTTACTTTAGACAATTTAAGTGCTTATAAATCCGTTAGTTTGGATAGTATGACAATTTTTAACCACTTAATGCAACGTAAAAGCAGCATTAAAAACATTAAAGGTGTGCTTTTGAAAGATATTTTGGCCAAGGTAGAAATAGATGCTGCCTCACCAAAAACATTAAGTGAATATTATCTGGTTTTTACTGCAACCGATAATTATAAGGTGGTGTACTCGTGGAACGAAATCTTTAATTCGCCTACGGGAAATCAAGTGCTGGTTTTAACCGGTTATGATACCAATCCTGCAAAGGCTGAAAAGGGAAATATCGCCATTATTACACCAAGCGATTTCGCAACAGGAAGAAGATTTGTAAAAGGATTGAGTAAAATCAGCATCTTACAGGTAAATTAGCAGCATGAAACCATCATGAGCAAACACTCACAAACGGTAATAAACCGAGCCTGCGAGCGCTTGAACACAAAAATCAAATAGAAACTTGTGAAACCATCATGAGTTTACAAGTCACCAACAGAAATGCATATAAACTCATGATAGCTTCATAACAATTAAAAAACAAACATATACTGATGAAAAATATGCTCATGATAGCTTCATCACCGATAAAACAAAAATATACAGATGAAAATCGAATTGATCAGTTTTGGCAAGATTGCCGAGTTTATCAACAATCAAAATGTTGAGCTTGATGGCATTGCTGATACCGATGCTTTTAAACAGTATTTAGAAAACCAGTTTCCTGCTTTAAAAAGCATGAAATATAAACTTGCCTTGAACAAAAATATCGTTCAGGAAAATACTGAAATTACCAACAACGCTACAATAGCCATAATGCCACCTTTTTCTGGGGGATAAACGATATGAGTGCAGAACGATACAACAGGCAGATTATCCTTAAAGGATTTGGAGAGGAGGCACAACAGCAGCTTTTAAGGGCAAAAGTGCTTGTAATTGGTGCTGGTGGCTTGGGTTGCCCTGCGCTGCAATACCTCGCTGCTGCCGGCATTGGCCATATTGGCATTGTTGATGACGATACCGTTTCATTGTCTAATTTACATAGACAGATTCTTTTTACAACGGCTGACATCGGGAAACTGAAAGTAGAGATTGCAGCAAAGCGCTTGCAGGAGATGAATACGCAGATCGGGATTATCCGCCACCCCATCCGCTTGCAGAAAAATAATATTCTCGATATTCTATCCAGATACGATTACATATTGGACGGTACAGACAATTTTGAATCCAGGTACCTGATTAACGATGCCTGTGCACTTTTGAACAAACCGCTTATATTTGTTGCGGTTTCAGGTTTTGAGGGTCAGTTGGCCGTATTTAACACCCCCGATCATTTAACGCCCAGCACCAATTACCGAGATCTTTTCCCCATTCCACCCGATAAAGGAGAAGTAGCCAATTGTGCCGAAAATGGCGTCCTAGGTGTATTACCTGGCATATTGGGTACCATGGCAGCCGCAGAAACCATTAAATTGATTGTCAAAATCGGGCAGCCGCTCACCAATAAAATTTTAAGTTACAACTTACTTACACAAGAACAATACACCATCAAAATCAGTCACGGAGACGGTTATACCCTTCCCAAAACTGTTGATGAATTTTTAAATATGGATTATCAGGATACGAGCGAAGGGCCACAGGGATATAAAGAAATTGACGCCAGCGAACTGGTTAAACTTCAGCAGTTAGAATCTACAATTTTAATCGACGTACGCGAAAGGCACGAAGTACCCATACTGGATAAACAGATCTTTACGCAGGTACCAATGTCAGAATTTGGCGCCTTTATGAGTAAAGAATTTTACCAAAAACATGTGGTTCTGATTTGCCAGCACGGCATCAGAAGTGTAGCCGCAGCAGAGGCCATGCAGGAAAAATATGGCGATGCAAAAAAAATATACAGTTTAAAAGGTGGTATCGTAAAATGGAGAGATTATTTTCTCAAACCCTAACATGAGCGAAAAAAAGATAAAGAACATATTTGTAAATGGCCCAATCGAACCTGCTTTTATAGCCGACAGTATTGCCAAACACAACAGCAAAACAGCTATTGGAGGCCATAGTATTTTTATGGGCCAGGTGAGAAAAGATGAAATTGAAGGCAAATTTGTTGCAGCGATAGCATATACCGCATACGAAGACCTTGCCCTCGAAAAAATGCATCAGATCAGAGAAGAAATCTTCGAAAAATACCCACTCAATTGCATGCATATTTATCATAGTTTGGGCACAGTTAAAACAGGCGAAATCTGCCTTTTTGTTTTCACCTCATCGGCACACCGCAAACCGGCAATGGTGGCTTGTACTGAAGTTGTAGACCGGTTAAAAGCAGAATTACCGATCTGGGGAAAAGAAATATTCGAAGACGAAACCCACCAGTGGAAAGAAAATATTTAATATGGTAAACATTACAAAAAAATCCAACACCTTAAGGATTGCCATTGCAACCGCTACTGTAAAGGTATCGAAGCAAGAAACCATTGATGCTGTTGAACAGCGTAAAATTCCCAAAGGCGATGTATTTGAATTTGCCCGTGCAGCGGGTTTATTCGGCGTAAAAAAAACCAGTGATGTAATTCCCGATTGTCACCCGCTTCCAATTGAATACACGGCCATTACCTACGAAATTGTGGGTTTAACCATCATGATTACAGTTGAAGTACATACCATTTACAAAACAGGTGTAGAGGTTGAAGCCATGCATGGTGCTTCGGTTACGGCTTTAACCATGTACGATATGTTAAAACCGATTGATAAAGGTGTTGAAATAGAAAACATCAGGTTATTAAAAAAATCGGGAGGAAAATCGGATCTAAAAAATGCCAAATTCCCTGAACTAAAAGCGGCTGTTGTAGTTTGTTCGGATTCTATTTTCGAAAACAAAGCACAGGATAGCGCTGGTAAAGCAATTATTTCGAGATTAACCCAATGGGACATCAATGCCGGGAAGTATGAAATCGTACCCGACGAGATCAATATCATTCGGGATAAAGCCAGTGAATTAAGCAAAGATGGCTACGATTTAATCATTTTTACCGGAGGAACTGGCCTTTCACCCCGCGATGTAACTCCAGAGGCCATTGCTCCTTTAATTGACCGCAATATCGATGGGATTATGGAAACTGCGAGACGTTATGGCCAGGAACGCATGCCTTATGCCATGCTTTCTCGCGGCGTAGCTGGTTTTATAGAAGAAACATTAGTGCTTACCTTCCCTGGCTCAAAAAGCGCAGTAGAAGAAAGTATGGATGCCTTATTTCCTCAGGTTTTGCATTTATTTAAGGTAATTAAAGGCGACAAACATTAAAATTAGCAGATTGGCTGGTGGGGATTTGTAATCCGTCTGTGAAGAATCAAATACGGGATTATCAAATCCGTATTGCAAAGGTCAAGATCACAGATCCTGACCAACGAGTATTGCCATTCCCAACCCGATTGTTATAGGGTTGATTAGGAACCACGGAGTGCTCATGAATGTCTCTGGATAAAAGGAAAACTTATGAATAATCGTGATGCTTATTGCATTAAGATTCCCGCCTGCGCGGGAAAGATGAATTCGTTTAAACCAACAAATATTAAATCTAAACAGTAAAAATCTTTTTTGTGATAAAAAATTAAGTCCTATTTTTGCGGCATGTCGTCTAAATATAAGATTTTATACTTTTTCCAAAATTCTGATACTGCTATTCTAGAAATTCAGCGTCTTGGTCTGCCCGATAATGCAGATGCAGAAGCGACCTACCACTGGCTTTATTTCGATAAAATTACAGGCTCATTGATTAAATTATGGTTCAGGTCGATGGATTCTTCTACCGAAATTGAAGAACGTTATTTTGAACAGGGTTATCTTAAATTCAATAAAACAGAGGCTACATATATCGAAAAGCACAATTCTTCGCAGCAAAAACTCAATAATATGGGCAATAGAGCTATTGGAGATGAAATAAATGCGCTATTAGAAAATTATCTAAAATAATTAGGGTTTACGCCATTTCTGGTAGTTCTGATTCTAAACCTGCTTTAGTTAACGGATAACGAGAGGTGTGGAAATTCTGGAGCGACTGACAAAAACCAGGATACCATTCTTGTTTTTGCATACTTTCTAAAAGCTGCGCACAGGCGAGTACATCGGCATCAGCCTGATGCAGTGCGTGGGCAACAAAATTAACCACATCCCAAATGCCTTCCATCATAAAAAACCTAAATGTAGATAAGATTGCAGACCATTGTACCTTTTTGGCTTGTAACAAAAAGAACCGTGAAACAGGACTGCATAAACGTTTAAAGGCCATGTAATCCTCTTCAGCACCTTCTAAGTTTAAAAGGCCATCCTTGTAAGGGAGATTTGCAATTTCTGTAGCAATTTTATCACGGCCATGGAAATAAACACTTCCTGCACAGATAGAAGATATCGATATCAGGGATAAATGATCGTAAATTTCGGGATGCATTTTCAACTTTCCATTACGTACAAATACCAGTCCGCCCTTCTTAGTTGCTCCAGCCTTTGTATTCATGGCCGATAAACTTAAGAGCTCAAATTCGCCCGCAAAGTTAAGTGCTGTTACAAACTGTGCTGCAGCCATAAAAGTACCCCGATCAAGAGGTTTGTTGTTTATAACAGGTTCCTGAATTGAAAAAATAGAAAGTTGCAAAAATATTTAATTTGTTTGGTTCCGGCCGACTAGATCGACATTAGCAAAAATAAAAATCCAATTCAGAAAACAACTATAGAGATTACGTGTAAAACAGATCAGATCGGTAATCAGCTAGAAATGAGAAAGAAATTTTTTCAACCTTTTTGTTCAGTAAATGCTGTATCCAGTATCGATGGCGTAATCAAATATCAGGGCAAAAAAAAGCAGGACTAAATCCTGCTCAAAATCTTTTGGGGAAAGAATTAAACAACTCTTACTTTCACTGCATTAAGGCCTTTTTTGCCTTCTTGAACTTCGTATTCAACTGTATCATTCTCTCTGATTTCGTCAATCAGGCCTGATGCATGCACAAAAATCTCAGATCCGCTTTCTTCTTTAATAAAGCCAAAGCCTTTTTCTGAGTTAAAAAATTTTACTGTTCCGTTTTTCATTATACTGGATGTTTTTAAATTAAAAACCAAAAATAGGATTAAAACCCAAAAACCAAAATTACTGGCAAATAAAATTGCTAATTGTGCACAAAAAGATTACAACTGTAAAGATTAGGGCTACCATTTTACAGTCTAAGGTATTAACCACGAGTGTTTACGGGCATTAAAAAGATTTTCCTTGCGTAATGGAAGAATACCAATTAATTGGGTGCGACCTTAAGTTCATGCCGTCACTCTCAATATGGTACAAGATAATAGGCATACTGAAATCGACAAAACGTTCTACCTGTCTGGAAAGTTTACCGAGAAAATCCATACTCGATATGCCTTCCTTTAAATGAACGTAAATTACACTGCCTGTTTTAAACTCAAAGCGTTCTACCACTCCTGGCCACTCTGCTTTTATCCTGGTGAGGAAAGCTTTGATTTTGGTTTCTTCTTTTAGATTTTCCATAAGCTTATCAGGTTTTTTAATATATGCTAATTTAAAAAATTATTCCAAATAAGATTAATTGTAACAGGACCTATACAATTATAGATGTAATTACTGCTGATACTAAATGCAATGAAGAATCTTTGATTAATTGCTAAATCCCTTCCTTTATCGTCATTCCCGTGCAGGCGGAAATCCTAATCCCACTTACCAACCAGACTGCCTTATTAAAGCATTAAGATTCCCAATCAAGTTGGAATGACGATATATTCTCCTAATTCGTCATTCCCGCGCAGGCGGGAATCTTAATACCACTCACCAACCTTGGCAAAGCATTAAGATTCCCAGTCCGGCTGGGAATGACGCCACCAATTAACTCCTGATTACTTAGCCGAAACGATTTCTATATTTCCACCTTCCAGCCCTTTTCCCTTAACATTCAATTGTATAGTCCCACCTTTCTTGTTTGATTGTACCACTACCACCAGTTTTCCACTGAATAATTTCATTGTTGGTTTTACAAACGATTCCAATGAAGTAGCATCGCCATTACAAACCGCTTTAAATGTCCCCGCTCCTTTTACTTCAAAGTTTAAAGCATTAGTGGCAGTTGGACAAGGTATACCGTTTTGATCAACTACCGATACGGTTACAAAAGATAGATCTTCTCCGTCGGCCGTAATCTCTTTTCTATCTGGTGTTAACACAATTTTATAAGGTTTACCTGCTGTAGTTACCTTTTCTTCGGCTACAGGTTTTCCATGGCTGTCAAAAGCTACAACTTTTAAAGTTCCTGGTTCGTATTTTACATCCATCCACATCAACCTGTAGCGGTTCTGTGGCGTTGATTTATCTTTTTTACGTACCCCCAAACTTTCGCCATTCAAGAAAAGTTCGGCACTATCATAACTGGTGTATACAAAAACTGGCGTAGTTTGACCTTCTCTTCCCTCCCAGTTCCAATGTGGCAGTAAATGTAAGGTTGGCGCAGCTTTATTCCAGCGGCTTCTGTACAGGTAATAGCGGTCTTTGGGTAAACCTGCAAGATCAGAAATCCCAAAATACGAGCTTCTTGATGGCCAGCTGCTATCATAAGGGGTTGGTTCGCCGAGGTAATCGAAACCTGTCCAAACAAATTCTCCAATTACCCAGGGTTTATCATCCTGCATTACAAAGTCATCGTCAGGTACATTAGACCAGCTACAATATTCAAGATCATAAGAAGAAGACTGAAAATCAGGATATTGTTTATCAAATCCTTTTACAACCGGAAATTTATATACCCCCCGGGAGCTTACCGTTGATGCTGTTTCAGATCCCAAAATAAAGCCCTGCGGAAAAACCTTATTGGCTTCTTCGTAAAGATGTACCCGATAATTTAAGCCTGGAATATCCATTAAGGCACCAAAACCCGATTGCATAGTTGCCTTCACCTGATCCATCCCTACGGTAACAGGACGTGTAGGATCTTCGCGGTGGAAAATTTCCTGAAGCCATTTAGCCCTTTTAACACCTTCGGAACCAAACTGATCGGGTACTTCGTTTCCTGAGCTCCACATCACAATACAAGGGTGGTTTTTATTGGCCTGTACCAGATTTACAATATCCTTTTCGGCATCCGTATTAAAATATAAATGGTAACCATTTTCTACCTTGGCCTTCGCCCATTCATCGAAACTTTCGGCAAGAAACATGAATCCCATTTCATCGCATAACTCCAATTGCTCGGGTGATGGCATGTTGTGCGAACTTCTGATGGCATCGCAGCCCATTTCTTTCAAAATCGTTAATTGTCTTCTTAATGCAGCGGTATTAATAGCAGCGCCAAGCGGACCAAGATCGTGGTGCAGGCAAACGCCTTTAAATTTTCTTACCTGGCCGTTCAGGCTAAATCCTATTCCTGCACTAAAATTGATCGTTCTTATCCCAAATCTTGTTTTCACTACATCTTTCAATACCCCACCTTCATATACGCTCGATACCGAAGTATATAAATAAGGCCTTTCGGGGCTCCAAAGTTTGGGATTGCTAATTTCTATATTTTGATCGGTTTCATTTCCAAAGATTGATTTTGCTGTATCAATAGCCACCTGCTTACCTAAGCTATCTAAAATTTGCGTAACCAAACGAACACCTTTACCTGTTAATTTGGTTTTGATATTCACTTTGGCAAATTCTTTCTTTACTATTGGGGTCGTTACTGTGATCCCCCATTGTTCGATGCTTTTTTCATCTTTGATGGTTAAATGCACATTCCGATATAAACCTGCTCCAGGGTACCAACGAGAAGATTTAGGCATATTTTTAAGATGGATAGCCAATAAATTACCGGTCGTTTTTAAGTCGTTAGTGATGTCGATATAAAAGTAATTGTAGCCATAATTCCATTGCCCAACCTGTTTCCCGTTCAGGTACACACGAGGTTCGCTCATGGCGCCATCTATCTGAAGCAGCACTTTCTGGTTTGGTTTAAGCGCTGGCAGATTCAGTTTTTTTCGGTACCAGCCTTCGCCAATATAAGGTAAGGCTCCTGTTCTGCCCGTTTTTTCAGTAGCCTTGCTTTCGCCGTTCTGAGTGATGGCGGTTACCTGTTTGTCTATTTCCTTATCAAAAGGTCCGCTAATAGCCCAGTCGTGCGGAATGGAAACACTTCCCCAGCGGGTATCATTAAAAGTAACTTCGGCGGCATTCGGGAAATTTCCTCTTGAAAATTTCCAGCCTTCATCTAACAGGATTTCGGTTCTTTGGGCAGCAGCATTTAAATAAAAAATACCCACTAAAAAAAGTGGTAATAATATTTTTTTCATCAGTGATTATTTAGAATGAATTCGACAGCAATATAACTTCTTTTTAAGTTAACACCATATCAAATTATTCCCAGCTTTTAGTTGTTTTAAATTGTTTACAGATTGATAACAGCGTGGTAGAACCTAAGTTAGAATGCCGAAGTAGAATTTTGTATTGTCATTTTCAGGACAAGACAATTAAAGTAAAAAAGCCCTTCAATCCTGAGAGGGCTTTTTCATAGTCGTCTATCCCTATAAGTAGGAAGCTCAAAACTAATTAATGCCTTTAATATTTTTAGGGGTTGAATAAACTGAACAGAAAAATTTTTCATGTTAATTCATTCTTAGTTTTTTCGGCTTTACTTGCCCTTAAAAGACTATAATAAACTATTACTCCACTCCCTTCGCATTCGTTGGAATAACGTACAGCGATTTTGAAGCCGTAACGAAAAGCATGTTTTTGTCTTTTCCACCAAAACAAATGTTACCGCACCACTCTTCGGGTATATCAATATGACCGATTTTTTCGCCAGTAGGTTTGTAAATATTCACTCCTTTTCCGGTTACATAAACATTTCCATTACTGTCTAAAGTCATCCCATCAGAATGCTGATTAAGGAAAAGCTGCCTATCTGTTAACCTCGCATCGGCACCAATACGATAACGATAAGTTTTATTGGCGCTCATATCGGCCACATACAAAAATTTACCATCCGGAGTACCTACAATACCGTTAGGCTTGATGATATCATCCGTCACGATAATGGCTTCCTTTTTTCCTTTCGGAAGATAATATACCTTTTGTCCTTGAATTTCAGGTGATTTCCTGGTCCAGTAATCGCGCTGATAATAAGGGTCAGTAAAATAAATGCCTCCTTTAGCATCCAACCAGATATCGTTTGGTCCGTTTACCTTTTTGCCTTCATAATCGCTGAAAAGCACTTTTATCTTTTTGTTTTTATCGATAGACCAGATCTGATTATTCTCGTCGGCACAAACAATCAGGTTACCTTTTTTATCGAAATAAGTACCGTTTGCCCTTCCCGATTTGTCCATATACAGGCTCAGTTTGCCATCAATACCATATTTCCAGATTTTATCATTAGGCTGATCAGTAAAAAACACGTTTCCCTGTTTATCAACTGATGCACCTTCTGTAAACTTAAACTGTGAAGAAATCAACTTTAAACTATCCTGAACAAAAAGGTTTTGCCCTTCGCTTTGCGCAAAGGAGGTAACGCCTAGAACGGAAAAAGTAAAAAAGAAGAAATATTTTTTCATTTGTATTTTTTTAAAACCTATCAGGTTTTTGAAACCTGATAGGTTTGTAAAGATATTAACTTAACCGATTGCCTTTCAGTAACATATTTAATGCATCGTTCAGCGTTCCAGCTTTTTGCACTTCGCCTTCATTTACAAAATAAATTTCGTCAGCGTTTTCGATGGTGTTTAAACGGTGAGCAATAATAACAAGCGTGGTTTCTTTCGACAGTTTATTTAAAATGCTGCCCAAAAGCTGTTCGGTTATGGTATCGATGTTGGCTGTAGCTTCATCAAGGATTAACAGTTCAGGATTTCTTAACACCGCACGCATAAAGGCAATCAACTGTTTCTGCCCCAAACTTATACTGTCCGATCCCGAAGTAATCTGTGTATTCAACCCTTCGTCAAATATGGCTAAAAGTGCATTTAAGTTGGCTTCTTCAATTATTTTCTCCAGCTGTGCATCACTTACCTCCTTATATTGACTATTACCATACAAAATATTCTCTTTTACAGTTCCTGTAAATAAAAATGGTTCTTGTAAAATGAATCCGATTTTTTGTGTTCTTTCCTCAGCAGAAAATGAACGGATATCTTTACCATTTAATAAAACCGTTCCTTTGGTGGCATCGTACAAACGCGAAATTAAAGAAGCAGTAGTGGTTTTCCCCCCTCCGGTTGGACCAATCAAAGCATAAGTTTTTCCTTTTTCGAACCTGAGGTTAATGTTATGGAGGATTTCTTTACTGTCATCATAAGAGAAATGCACGTTTTTAAACTCAAGTAAAGCATCAGAGGCGATATTTTCGTCAACTTTAATCTGTTTTAGGTCACTCTCCAACGATAAGATCTGCGATATCCTGTCCCAACTGGCCATAGCTACCTGAAAACTTGTCCAAAGGGCAGCCAATTGCCTTAGCGGATTATAAAAATTGGTGGTATAAGCAATATAACTCACCAATAAACCCAATGTAAAGTTGCCGGTAGAAATCAGGTAAATACCAAATAATAAGGTGATCAGCTGAGCAATACTCGATAACAAACCGTAAACTGGCACAAAAATATTATTGGCTAAACCCGCACCTATGGCTGTTTTATAGTTTTCGGTATTGGCTTCATTAAAACGTTTCCTAAAATAATCCCTACGGTTAAATGCAATAATCACTTTAAAGTTGTTGAGGCTTTCCTGTATTTCGGCACTCATCCCGCCAACGCTTTTTAAGTTTTTGGCATTTTTTCCTTTTACCCAGGGTGATAAAGCCATCGTAAAAAGAACGATCACCACCGCAGGAGAAAGTGTTGCGGCGCCTAGTTCTAAATTAATCGAAAGCAAGAAAATACCGGCACCGATCATGGTAACAATACTGCCAATAAACTGCATTAACGACTGTGAGAAAAACTGGTTCAGCTTATCGGTATCATTATTCACCCTCGAAATCAGATCGCCAGCTTTGTTCTGATTAAAAAATGAAACCGGTAACTCCTGCAGTTTATTAAAAATGGCATTACGCAAAGTGTATAACATTCGCTGGCCTACTCCACCCATCAACCTGGTTTGGGTATAACCGGTAACCATGGCAATCATATACATCACTAACAGTATACCACCAAAAAGAAGCACACCATGAAACTGTTTGGTGCGGATGTAGGTATCAACTGTATGGCCAACCAGTAATGGCCCCAAAAGCAACAGACCTGAGTTAACCAAAATGGCAATCAGCGCCAGCCAAAGGTTCTTACGTTCAGCCGAGATCAGTTTTAGCAGGCTTTTCAGCGCCTTCAAAGTAGATTGCTTTTCCTGCTTAGTATTAAGCTGGTTAAGATTGTAGTTCATAATTACTGGTGCTCTGTTGTGAATTGTAAATCTGAACATATTCGGGACTGCTTTTCAGCAATTCCTGATGGGTTCCTTCTGCAATGATTTCGCCCTGCATCAGCAAGATCACTTTATCGTAATGCTCAACAGAAGCTATTTTTTGTGTAATGGAAAGTAAAGTTAAACCAGGATAATTTTGTTGGATGTTCTCCAAAATCCTTTTCTCGGTATTAGTATCAACACGTGCCGTAAAATCATCAAGCAATAAGATCTTCGGATTCACAGCTAAAGCCCTGGCCAGCATAATTCGTTGTTTTTGTCCACCAGAAAGACTGTTTCCACGTTCTGAAACAATAGTATTCAATTGATCAGGTAAGGCATCTACAAAATCTTTTAGTTCGGCAGTAGCTATAGCTTTGGCTAGCGATTCGTCTGTAACGGTATCGCTAAAGGCAATATTTTCCCTGATGCTCATATTGAACATAATGCTGTCTTGAAATACGAAGCCAACTTGTTGGTGAAAATTCTCCTGGTTGTACTTTTTAATTTCTTCGTTATCAAACAGCACCGCACCAGAATCTGCTTCAATAAGACCTGTTAAAATATAAAGCAATTGTGTTTTACCAGCAGCTGTAGGGCCGATAATGGCAGTTTTAGAACCTGCTTTAGCCGAAAATGAAACCGATTTTAAAACAGGTTTTTGTCCGAAACTCAAATTAAGGTCTTTCGCTTCCACTTCCCCTCGTAATTGTGTGTTTAGCGTACCTGGATGTTTGATCTCAGCAGCATTCAACACATTTTCTATCCTTTGGTAAGATGCCGTAGCCTGTGCAATTACATTGCTCATAAAACCGATTACCAAAATGGGAAATATAATGAGGGTGAGGTAACTGCTAAAAGCGGTAAATTCTCCGAGGGTCATCGAATTGGTAATTACAAAGTGACCACCCAATACCAGAATGCACAAACCGGATAAATTGGCTGTAAAAACAATAACCGGAATCAGTGCGGCAAACATACGGAGAATCGAAATCCCTAAATCTCTCGCTTTGGCATTCGCATCTATAAATTTATTGTATTCTAAAGCTTGTGAATTAATTACCCGGATTAAAGCCGAGCCTAAAATACTTTCGCTGATTACTTTGTTCAGCCAATCGATCACTTCCCTACTCTTTTTGAAAAGCACTTTTACCTTGCTTAACACATAGAAAAATGCCCCACCGATTATCGGCACAATTGCAATTACACAAAGTGCCAGTTTCCAGTTAATCATCAGGAGCAGAATACTTGCCCCAACAATTAAAAATATAGACGAGCAGATCGAAACAATAGCCTGCGAAACAAACATTTTAATCGAATCGGCATCAGCCGTAAGATTGGTCAGCAGTTTTGAGGGGTTAGCCTGAATAATGTAGGCATGGCTCTGTCGCGAAATCTGATCAGATAATCTTGTTCTTAAATCTCTTGCCACACGTTCAGAAGCATAGGTTTGTACAATACTCTGCAAATAAGTAAAGATAAAAACCAGTACAATAGCCAGTGAAAACTGAAGAAGAATGGACTGAAGGTTGAAAGTTTTGTTGGTATAAGAATCGATGCCATTGGCAATAATCTTCGGTAAGAGTAAGTTGATACCGTTACTGAGCAACGCGAACAGGATCAGCATAAAAATTAAGCCTCTGTAGTTTCCAAGTAAACTGAAAATACTCGGCTTTTTGGCTTCTTTGGTTTTTTCCATATCAATGAAGATACCTTAAATTGTAGGTTCCAAATTTAACCCAAAGAAATGATTAAATGACTGAATTATTGAATTAGAGAATGTAATTTATTCGAGGGATATTCTCAATCAATAATTCAATCATTCTCTAATTCAATAATTATCCTACTTGCTTTCCTTCAAAACCATATCAATAGTAATGGCAGTGGCCACAATTGCAACTTTTTGATTGCTTTCGGCATAACTGGGATCGATAGATACATTGTATTTATCGGCCGTGGTGAAAACTTCTTTCAAAGCGCCAGCCCACTTTTTGTTTATTTTGCCCATTTCAGCACCTGCATTATTGGTAATGCTAAAGTTCCAAGCTTTCCAATCGCCAGATATTTTTGCGATCTCTTCTCCAGAGGTTGGGCTCGAAATGGTAAAAGTTGGCTTGAAGAATTTAAACTTTTGTTTAATAATCCCAACTTCAACACCAAGCGGATCAGTCACAATAATTTTCGACATCCAGAAGGTCCATCCTCTTGTAATGGTGGCCTGCAACTGGTCGTTGATATCGGTAATTTCTAATTTAAAAGGCATCATACGTTTATCAACCAATAAGGTTAAAGCCTTTTGCCAGCCAGAAATACGCTGTTTAATAATCCCGATCTGAGCACCCTGATCGTTATAAACTTTGTACTCGTTTGCAAACTTTAAAAAGTTTACTTTCTCATCAATAAAATACTCGTCGCTTAAAAAAAATGGAGGAATCTGCTTGTTCATATTGTAGATTTAATATTAGATAAGTTGCTAAAATATATATTTTTTTCGACTACAAGATCAAATAAGGTGTCTTCGTGGGTCGTCATTCCCAACTTGATTGGGAACCACACAGTGCTCATCGAAGATAATCTTAAAACTTTAGCTAGGTTTACATCGTGCTTCAAGATTCCCGCCCGCGCGGGAATGACGACCGTTCTTCTATAATCTGTTGCTGGTAGCCACTGCACAAGGCCGAAGCAAAAAACATTTTTTCTGTTTTGCGCCAGTACCTTTCCAACAGATTTAAAGCCGATTTGCAACGAAACATTGCTACCTTTGCAGCAAAAGCCATTGAAGAAAATGGTTAAACCCAAAACACATGATTGAAATAGGAAAATACAACGAGTTAAGAATTTTAAGCAAAACAGAAGCTGGATTAAACTTAACCGATGGCGATAAACTGGTCATTCTGCCTTACCAATACGTTCCGAATGGCGTAGAAATTGGCGATAACATTACCGTTTTTGTTTTTGTACAAAAAGATGGCCGCTTAACCGGGACTACCCAGAAAGCTTATGCCGAAGTGGGTGATTTTGCTTTTTTGAAAGTGGTTTCTGATGGTGATGATGGCGTTTTTATGGATCTTGGTATCGATAAAGATGTTTATGTGCCAGATCGCGAGCAAAAAAGGCCGATGCAAAAAGGCTATAAATATGTGGTTTACCTGTATTTAGACGAAAGTAACGACCGCTTGTTGGCTTCTTCTAAACTGTATGATTTTGTTGAAGAAGACGGTTTTGATTTTGAAGAGGGCGACGAAGTAAGCTTATTGATTACCGAAGAAACCGATCTTGGTTTTAACGCCATTATCAACAATACTTATATCGGTTTGCTTTATAATAATGAGGTTTTTGATAATATCCAACCGGGCGAAATGCGCAAAGGCTGGATCAAGAAAATCCGGGTGGAGGGTAAGATCGATTTAACCCTGCAGCCAAGTGGTTACGGCCATATTCTCGATTCGAAAGAGATGATGTTAAAAGAGCTAAAAAAGAGTGGTGGTGTAATTGAACTGGGCGATAAAAGTTCTCCTGAAGATATTTATCACCGTTTCCAGATCAGTAAAAGTGCCTTCAAAAAAACCATTGGCTCACTATATAAGGAGCGTTTAATTGTACTTTCTGACGATTCGATCAGATTGATTACAGACGACGAAGCAGAATAATTTATTTCATTAAAATCATTAAGATTGGTCGTCATTCCCAACTTGATTGGGAATCTTAAAGCGCTTGCATTACGATTCCCGCCTGCGCGGGAAAGACGACCAATCATGAATTGACCAGTAAAACTTACTATAAGTCTAATTCAAATTAAACTTCTCGCTCTGAATTTTCACTGCATTCGAGGCCGAAACAATAGCTACGATCATAATTCCGATCACAATAGCCAAAATAACCTGCAAGGTAGAATATACCTTTGTTCCCGAAACGAAGATCTTTGAACCTTTAATCAGATCATTACCCACTTTAGATTGTATTTTAATCAAGGCCGAAAGCTTAGCCAGTGTTTCATCAATAGCATTTTTTCCCATCGACTCATAAATTATTCTTCCTTCAGTACCTGCCCTATTTATTATTTTCGCCTCCAATCCCTGTTGAACAATTAATGCTTTTTTAAGGTCGTTTAAAAAACTTTTCTCCTGTTTTACCAATAAAGTAAGTTCATATTTATTGATTATCGAATCTATTTTACGGTTGTGTTTATTCATTTTTACCATACTTGTTGAAGGCTCAACAGTACCATCCCTTAATAATATTTCCTGAAGAATCTTATTTTTATAAAAGAGGTTTTCGGCAATAAAATATAAATCTGTAGCCGGAACAAGTCTGTCGTTGTACATTGAAATGAAAGATTCGTTAATCTTCTCTACACTTTTATCTTCCAAAAAACGGATCAACAAGGTGCAGCACATGATGCAGAAAAGCAGAAAAGCTATTTTTAGCTTGTTTTTAAGACTAAAGGCAAATTTCATATATAATTTGATTAGTATGTTCGACCACAAAGGCGCAAAGTACACCAAGATAATTCAATCACAGGAGTCTTTCTAATCTGTGAAATCTTTAAATCTGTGTAATCACGTTCTAAAAGTAGTCTTCCTGCGCCGTCTTCGCGAAAAGCTGAGGTGCAAAATTAACTAAATATAACTCTTTTTTTGCTCGCGTTACAGCGGTGTATAACCAGCGGAGAAAATCGAGATCGATCATTTCTTCAGTAAGATAACCCTGATCAGCAAAAACAGCATCCCACTGTCCGCCCTGTGCTTTATGGCAGGTTACCGCATACGCAAACTTAATTTGCAAGGCGTTGTAAAAAGGATCGGCCTTAATGGCCAACATCCGTTGCCGTTTATTGGCAATGTGTTCATAATCTTCATTGAGCCCGTCAAAAAGCTTTTTATTCTGCTCATAAGGCAGATTAGCGCTTTCTAAATTGAGCGTATCCAACATTACTTTGCAGCTAATCTGCCCTGCTGCAGGGAAATCCATAAATTCTAAAGTGGCATCGGCAAAACGGAATCCATAACGTTCTTCCTCTCCCCTCACGCGAATCACCTTTGCCATATCGCCATTGGCGATAAAAGCAGTATCCTCGTTCTCCGGTAGCCAGAAATAATTGTTCCGCACCACCATAATCTGATCGCCGCCCGTTAACTCTTCCTCGCGATACAACAACCTGGCTCTAATCTGCTGGTTATACACATTGGCCGATTTATTGGAACGGCAAACCACCAGGGTATTTTCCATGCCGAATTTACGGTAAGCATATTCCAGTCCTTCAACCAAACGTGCCCCGGGCATATTGTAAATATCGGTATAACTTTTAGTCAGGAATTTAGGCATCGGATTTTCGGGATTTTTAGCAATCTGATTTCTCAACATCGTGGCATTGGCCAAAATACCCGATTTCTTTCCTTGCCTAACCACCTCCTTTAACTCAACAGACGACACGGTTAATGCAAATTTATCTTTGAGGTACTGTTCGTTCAATGCCGGGCTATCTAAACTGCCCACCGGAGGCAACTGAGCGGTATCGCCCACAAAAAGCAAAAAACAGTTTTTGGTATTGTACACAAACTCCAACAGATCTCTTAATATTGAAGAGCCTGTTTCGTTAAATTCATCGGCAATCATCGAGGCCTCGTCGATAATAAACAACGTATTTTCTGAGAGGTTAGGTGCCAATTGAAACTGCATTTCGGGCGATGCCGCTGAGCGCTTGCGGTAAATCCGTTTATGTATAGTTAATGCTTTACGGTATGAATACTGGCTCATTACTTTCGCTGCCCTTCCGGTTGGCGCAAGCAATTCACTACGCAGATTAAATTGTTTCAAAACTTTCACCAAAGCTGCTACAGAGGTGGTTTTACCCGTACCAGCATACCCCTTGAGCACAAAACAGCGGTACTCGTCGTCCTGTTGCAAAAATACCGACATCCGCTCGCAAAAAAGCAATTGCTCCTTGGTTGGTGTATGTTCGTATGCTGAAGCTATAAGCTGACTTTTATCGGTTAACATGTATTGTTAAATTGTTTTATTGATAAATTGTTTTTGAAAAGCAGTTGTAGTACTAATTTGTTCTGGCAGTCGGTCTTTCCGTTATACCTTTTTTCTGAGTGTCACACTGCGAGGAATCGTCATTCCCAACTCGATTGGGAATCATAATGCAAGCGCTTTAAGATTCCCGCCTGCGCGGGAATGATGATTGCTCTACTTGAACTCATCAATGGTAGATTGTCGAAGTAACCTCAACAAAAAGGTATTCTCCTTTTACCCGAGCTAAACAATAAAGCAATGCAACAATTAAACAATTTTTGCTACAAAAGTAAGGTTTCGATGCGATGTGCCATTACCATATTTTGTTTTTTGCTATAGCTGAAAATAGTAAAATGGCCATCCTGAGAGGCTACCAAACCAATAGATTGCGGCTGATCGTTAACAAACTGGGCCACAGAAAAGTGCCTGGTCCCTCCGAGCTGTCCGGGATAAAGAATTTTATCTTCGCCACCAACAATAGGCTCCGAAAATGCAATCTGCTCTACGGTTGGTTTGCCTTTAGCACGACCGATTTTTGCGCCAAATGCAATCAGGTCGAATTCTTCGTTGATGATCGTTGCACCATCAACAGCTGTTAAACCTGCTAAATGCTCAACCTCGCGGCGAACAGCTCCCTGCGAAAAAATTTCACTCTGGTTGCCACTCTGTTTCGCCAGATTGGATAAGCCACAAAATGGAGGTTTTACCAAATACTGTATCGGGTGGATAATAGATTCTTCCCATTTTGTATCGCCTTTCGGCACAATTAACAAGGCTCCACCACGGCCATGGGCACGCATAGAAACCGAAAACTGGATCAAAATATTAATGGGATCGTTCCAACTGGCCAAAACAGTCAGGTCTAACAAGGCCTGCAAAATAGGCGGACAATCTTTATTTGCACAACTGGTATCATCCACAATGCGGATCTGCTCTCCTTTAAGTACAGCAACATTGGTAAACTTACCGATGCCATAAATCCTTCGGTGTTTAATTACGATTAATCCAGGTTCGGAAACATCAACAACAAAACAAAAATTCGGAATATTGAGGGTTGTACCCCAGATATAAAGTTCGCCATCCTCTTCCCAAACCCCTAAGTGAATTCCTGAACGTTCAATCCCAGGTGCTATTTTGGTTAAGGTATTGGCATTTAACGCTAGTTTTTTCGCAAAGCGCAATGGTTTCGACGTTTGATCCGGCGGTAAAAAAGCTATCGAAATCCGTGGCGAATGCCCTTCTTCCTTACGCAAGCTGCTCCAAAAAGCAACATCTATTATCGCTTCAATTATTTTTCGATCCGGTTGAGTAGCCAAATCTATCTCACCCTGTGCAATTGCATTTTTATGCAGTTTAACAAAATGTTGCTCAATAGTTGCTGCAATCGTGTTTGCCGCTTTGTAGGTAGGCTTGTAACTCATGTTCCGAATTTAGGTTGAATATTTCGATTTTTGAATATCCGAAAGGTTTGATTTTGGTAAAAAAACACAGACATTTTCACCACATATCTTCACAGATAAACACAGCTATTTTTGATGCTCTTTTTACCGCAAAGCGCGCAGAGACAAGATTAACCACAAAGCCACAAAGAACACAAAGTTAATTGCATATTTTGGGCGAATATCAATTCAATCTGGTGTCTCGGTCGGTAAAAAATTCACCGGTCCACAAGTCGTTTAGTAAGCAAAAACGGCGAAGAATTGTTTCCGTGAACTCCGTATTTCCGTGGCAAAGAAACAAAGCACCCAAAAAATTAACCTCATCTTACCGTTAATCCTTAAAAAAGTCTATTTTTGTTTCAATGAGTAACAATAGTCTCTTATTAGTCGACCCGAATTTTAAAACTGATGCATCTGCAAACTGCCATTTATTATTGAAAATAACGAATGACAGCTTTTCTTATGCTGTGGTAGGTAAGGACACAGAAGAGATTAATATCATTTTTGATAAACAAGGTTGTGAAGATGTACAGAAAGAACTGAAATCTGCCTTTGAAACCGACGGTTACCTATCGTTAAACTATGCAACAGTAAAAGCGGCAATCCATACCTCAAATTTCATTTTCATTCCTGATGAATGGTTTGATGGTGAAAATCTGTCCGTTTATGCCAAGTATTTAGGTTCAGATGCTAAAGTTTATACTAAACACAACGATAAACTAGGTTTTAATACCGTTTTCTGTTTAGATGAGCATTTAAAATCAAATCTACCTGAAAAAACAGATTTATTTCCACAGTCTGAGCCATTAATGGTTTTATTTAATCATTTGGCAGACGAATCTTTGTTAATCGATTTTACAGCAGTATCTTTCAATGTACTCTACATAAAAGATAAAAAGATAGTTTTTCAAAACCATTATCAATCAGAAAACGCTGAGGAGTTTAATTATTTCCTGTTGCTGATGATCGAACAATTGGGCTTAACTGATGCCATTCCTGTTTATTTACAAGGCATTATAAACGAAGATGATGAGCATTATAACTGCTTGTTAAAATACTTTAACCAACTTTATTTCTTCCTTCCTGCTGGAAAACAAAATAGCGAATTACTGGCCGATATGCCAAAGCACTATTTCAGCGGTCTCCTTGCTTTAGATTTATGCGAATAATTGGTGGCAAATTAAAGGGCATCCGTTTGCAGCCCCCTGCAAATTTACCGGTACGCCCAACTACGGATATGGCCAAAGAAGCACTTTTCAATATCCTCAACAATAAATATGATTTCGAAGCCTGTTCTGTTTTAGATTTATTCTGCGGTACCGGAAATTTAACTTTTGAGTTTGCCTCACGCGGTGCAGAAAGTATTTTAGCCGTTGATATGGATTACGGTTGCGTAAACTGGGTTAAAAATACAGCAAAACAACACCAGTTTGATCAGGTTGATGTGCGTAAAGGCGATGTTTTCAAGTTATTAAAACAAATGACCGGCGCTTACGACCTGATCTTTGCCGATCCGCCCTACAATATGCCCAACATTCCACAGATTCCGGTAATGGTAAAGGAGCAACAATTGCTTAAGCCTGATGGCTTGTTAATTGTAGAACACCAAAGTAACATGAAACTGAACAGCCAGCCCGGCTACACCGAAACTAGAAAATACGGCAATTCTTCTTTCAGCTTTTTTGAGTTTAGTGAGTAGCAACGATCCTAATCTTTTCTTAAGCCAGTAAAATATTTTTTTTGAAAGTGAGCATTTTTGCATTGTGGCAGCCTTTAGTCCTGCTTTTCATTGCAAGTCCTCACCCGATAAAGGATCGGGTTCCGGGCTTTCCATTGCAATCAGGCTTAAAATGAACCGTCTGCTCCAGTTATAGTGTCATAGGCTACCTTAATGCCCTAAATCTCTTAATGGTAGCAAATCCGAAACCAAAGATATCTGTGCAATCTGTGTTTCCGTGACAAAAAATACCAAAGGCTTAAATCTTCATGCTGAATTTATTTTACATGTTGAAATAGTATTTTGTTCTCTGGAGTTGATTGATAAATTGTCTCATAGCCACCCGTGGTCGGCATCTTTATAGTATAAAGACCCTGAACTAAATTCAGGGTGACGACCGACTTAATTTGAAATGAATCCAACTTCGTTGTTTCAGCTTAAAAATCTATATTTGAATCATGAAGATAGCGCTATTTCCAGGCTCATTTGATCCGATCACTATTGCGCACGTAAATATTTTACAACGTGCTACCCCACTTTTCGATAAAATTGTAGTGGGTATCGGACTAAACAGTTCCAAACAGAATTTCTTAAGTGCAGAACAGCGTCTTCAGATTTTGCAAACTGTTTTTAAAGGCTATCAGAATATTGAAATCCAAACTTACGAAGGTTTAACAGTAGATTTTTGCCGAAAAATTGATGCCACCTACATGGTGCGTGGTATCCGTTCGGCTGCTGATTTTGAATACGAAAGGGCTATTGCACAAATAAACCAAACCATGATGCCCGAAGTAGAAACCATTTTATTGTTAAGCAAACCCGAATATTCGGCCATTAGCTCTACCATTGTGCGCGATATTTTAAGAAACCATGGTGATGTAAGCCCATTTGTACCAAAAGAGGCACTTGATTTTTTATAATACTCCGTTAATCTAAAGATCGTCATTGCAAGGAGGCTTTTTCAGCCGAGGAAGCAATCTTACAATGATCGCATAGTGTGCGTTGTAAGATTCCCGCCTGCGCGGGAAAGACGACCAATCTACTGGAATCTCATCTGTGTTCATCCTTTTTATCTGTTGCTAAATATTCTTTAATTTAAAATGTAACGTTTTAAAGAATCGGTTACCAATGGGTTATAATATTAAATGAAAGAAACAGAGAATACATTCCTCGCCCTGATCAACCAGCACAAAGCGATTATACATAAGATTTCTAAAATGTATATGAACGGTGTTGAAGAACAGCGCGATCTGTTTCAGGAAATCGTACTACAGCTTTGGAAAGCCTACCCAACTTTTAAGGGCAACTCCAAATTTACTACCTGGATGTATCGTGTTTCCTTAAATACTGCGCTAATTTACTTTAAAAGGGACAATAGAAAAGTAGATAAAACACCATTGGATGAAAATATTGATATAATAGATGTAAACGAGAATGAAGGAAAAGAGGAGAAACTGGCCTATTTGTATACCGCAGTTCAAGAATTGAATGTTATTGAAAAAGCATTGATATTTCTCTTTCTCGAGAACCAATCCCATCGCGAAATTGCCGAAAACCTGGGCATTAGCGAAGTAAATGCACGGGTTAAACTGAACAGAACCAAAGAAAAATTACAATTCATTATAAAGAAAAACGGTTATGAATTTTGACGATATAAAAAATGAATGGAATGCTGAAAGTCCGGAAGGAAACAACATTTCTACCGATATGCTTAAAATAAAACAGGCAAATACCCCAATTGATAAAATAAGGGCGAAAATGAAACACGAGTTTTTTTACCAGATCTTCTTTTTGATACTCATGGCCTTTGTCCCTTACTTTTTTGGATTTTCATCGGCAATGAATCAGGTGTTTTTAATATTTTATGCCATCACCTGCGGATTTACCGCTTATTATTTTTTTAAGTTTTATCTGTTCTATAAAAACTCTTACGATATGAGTTTGGATACGCGCAAAAATATCCTTTGGTTTTTCTACGAAATGAAACTTAATATCGAACTATATAAAGCCCTCACCTACATCGTTGCCTTTATCGGCGTCGCATTCATTGCAATTTATTTATTTATAGAAAAGGCTTCAATTTTCAACAAAATTTTAGCTAATCTTTCATCCGTTTACATCTTATTAAACTGTTTTATTACTATTGTGATTATAGGTGTGATTACCGAATTATGGGCTTGGTATTACTATGGCAAGTATTTAAAGCAGGTGAAAAAAGTAGTTGATGAGTTGGATTATGAGTAATCAGTGCAGTCAGAGGTTACCATCTGATGTTAAAGAACGAATTTCTTGATTTTTAGATAAATTTACATGTGTCAGATAGAAATATCTGACACCACAGCTAAACAAAAGACGCTGACGACGTAGTAGCTATTAGGCCATTAAAAACGTAATAAACCGCTAATAAAACAAGTTCAGCAGGACGATCTCTAGGGTAGAACACTTACAGTATCCCTCCGGCCCTCAGCACATCCATAATTGATGGAAAAGTATTTTTAACTACTGGCGAAATGTGGTTTTTATCCAGCCAAACCGCTTCATCAATGCCTTCTTCCTTTTGAGGTACCAATTTTGGTTCGCCTTTAACTTTCATTTTGTACCAATTGGTTTTCTTGATCACCATTTTTGTACCAATTGGGTAAACATGATAGGTTTTACAAAGTTTTTCTTCGCGTTTAAAAACCCTGATTCCGCACTCCTCTTCTACTTCACGAACAGCAGTTTCCTTCATTTTTTCGCCTTCCTCTAGCTTTCCTTTGGGCAGATCCCATTTTTTATTTCTAAAAATAAACAGAAAATTGCCATTTGCGCTCTCTACCAAACCACCGGCGGCTTTAATAATGGTGCAATCTTTCTTTAACTTTTTAAAGGTTTCCTGAGGATTTTTTGTCAAGAAAATATAGCTCTTTTTAGAACCATTTTTAAGTTTTTTGTAGAATGTTTGCAGATTAAAATCTTGAAATTCCAGTTGTTGAATTTTTTCTTTTTGCTCTGGCAAAAAATCTGAGATATACAAAGTGTTATCGTTGATATAAATTCTATAATTTCTTGGCATATATTTTTAACATACATTAAATAGAGAATGATGCTTTTTTAAAGCAATCCGCTCCTTTCCCGATTACATTTAAAGAGTTCTTCCTGCGAAACCTATATATTTTGCAATGCCCTAAAAGTAGAAAAATTGTTGAGTTATTTATAGGATATAAAAAAAGGTTACAACAATTAATGTTGTAACCTTATCTAAATTAACGCTCTCAATCAAAGATTGATGCAAGGCTCTCACCCCTTGCTTGCTACAAATATAGAATAATTTATTAAAGAGTGAAAAAAAATTAATATTTAATCAATGATGAACCTGTATAACTAAAAATCATGCACACTAGAATGTAAAAAAAATGGTTAGTTGCCTGTATTGGAGCATTCAGCTAGAAAACAATGGCGAATAATTCCTGCAACGATGAATATTTTTTATAATTTTAACCTTTTAATCTGCCATGCCCATACCTTCATTATCAGAAACAGATCTGGAAGCATACCGAAACGATCTTTCTAACCCAGAAAAATCAACGGGAGCACTCTTTATCACATTAACCGGGCTTTATCAGCGTTTTGCCGGCAATGAACAGTTATTGGCCAATTTCGAGTACGCATCTGAGCTGCAAAGTTTGGAAAACAGCTACGCTTCAAAAAAAGAGCACTACAATAAAGAAATTGCAGAGCTTAAAAGACAATTTAAACAATTAGACAACCGTATTATTGCCGCAGAACAAAAGCTTCGTCATGGTATCCCCGACGATTTGATGGTAATGGATAAAATTATAGCTGAACAAGAATCTATCGTAGAAGATCAGGAAAAACTTAACAGTGCCGAATCATTCATTGTAGAGCAGGTTAGAATAATAGATATAGCGCATGGAAAAGACCTTCAGAAGCTAGAACAACAACAAAGCAATAGAAACACACCGCTGAACAGTAAATTTTCTGCTTTTAATGAACAGATACAACAAGCAGAAAAAAGCATTACACTAAAAGCAAGTGCAATCTCGATTATTGCCATTATCGGCATTCCTTTAATAATAGATATGGGTTTGGTAGCATTAGGATTGCCCGCCTTAAGCAAAAATTCCAATAGCCTGATCTTTACGCATTATATCTTTTTAATCACATTGATCCTGGTCGAATTGTTCCTGGCCGAAAAGATCAGAAGCAGGATTTCGCGAATGTTATCGATCTCTTACCTTAAAGATTCGCTAAGTACGCTTCAAAATCTACTGTTGGACAACAAAAAGCAGATTTCCAAAGTGGAATCTGATCATAACATTTCCATATCAGAATTTGTAAAGCAAAATTATACGACTTAGTAAATTAATTTGTCTGATAAACAAATAAGGGTCTAGAAACCTTTTCAGCCCCAAACCCCTCATTATTAATTATCTGATATTTAGATCTACAGCGTAGCCATATCAATCACAAAGCGGTAACGTACATCACCTTTTTCCATACGTTCGTAAGCATGGTGAATATCTTTCATATCGATCATTTCGATATCCGATACAATATTATTCTCTGCACAGAAATCTAACATTTCCTGTGTTTCGGCAATACCTCCAATACCCGATCCGGCAAGACTTTTTCTGCCACCAAGCAAACTAAAAGCAGCAATTTCTGCCGGTTTAGGCGGAACACCTACGCAAATGTGTATACCATTTGTTCTCAATAAAGACAGATACATGTTAAAATCGTGCTCAGCAGACACCGTATCTAAAATAAAATCGAACGTACCTCTGGCGGCTTTAACCTGCGCAGGATCGGTTGTTACCACAAAGTGGTGGGCACCAAGTTTTTTGGCATCCTCTTCTTTCTTTGGCGAGGTACTCAATACCGTTACTTCGGCACCAAAAGCTACACCAAATTTCACGGCCATATGGCCTAAACCACCTAAACCCAGTACAGCCAGTTTATGACCTTTTCCTACCTTCCAGTGTTTTAGTGGAGAATAAGTAGTAATACCGGCACATAAAAGCGGTGCTACAGCAGCAAGATTTAATTTATCCGACACATGAAGTACAAATTCTTCTCTTACTACAATCGTATCCGAATATCCGCCATAAGTTGGTGTTTTACCATCTCTTTCCAAACCATTGTATGTTTGCGTATTTCCTTCCAAACAATATTGTTCTAAATCTTGCTTACAGTTTTCGCAAACCTGGCAAGAATCTACCATACAACCAGTACCGGCAAGATCACCAACCTTAAATTTTTTAACATGATCTCCAACCTTTGTAACCCTTCCCACAATTTCATGGCCAGGAACCATTGGGAATATCCCCGGAAACCAATCGTTTTTTATCTGGTGCAGATCTGAGTGGCAAACCCCACAGAAAAGTATCTCGAACTGAACATCATGAGGTCCTACTTCCCTGCGTTCAAAATTCCAGGGTGCAAGATCTGTCTCGGCGTTTTGCGCCGCATATCCTTTTGTTGCTATCATAAAAATTCAAATTAATTTTACCTTAACAAAGGTATACAGCGGTTTGCTAAGAACAATTACACAAATCAAATAAATCATTGCAAAATTCAAACAATGCTGTTACAACATCAGCCCATTTAGCAAGGCGTATTGAAGGAGCATAATCGTTTTCCCATCTTTTATTTCACCACTTTTTATCATCTCCATGGCTTTTTCAAATGGCAATTCTAATACCTCGATATATTCGTTTTCTTCTTTCAGTCCGCCTCCCTTATGCAATTTCATTTCACTTGAATATGCAGCAACGAAGAAGTATAACAGCTCGGTAACCGAACCCGGCGACATATAGGCTTCGAAAACTTTTTCTACGTGATCAATCCTAAACCCGGTTTCTTCTTCGGTCTCTCTTCTGATACAATCTTCGGCATTATCTTTATCCAACAATCCGGCACAACATTCAATCAGGTAACCCGTCTCATTCCCATTAATAAATGTCGGGATCCTAAACTGGCGTGTAAGCACAACTGTTTTATATTCTTTATTGTACAATAAAATTGTAGCTCCATTTCCCCTGTCGTAAGCCTCTCGCTCCAGAATAGATTTAGCACCATCCAGCCTTGTCATTTCGAAACTCACTTTCTTCAAAGTGTACCAATTATCTGAAAGTATTTGCGTGTTAAGAATATTAATATTTTCCATAAATGATTATTTTTGATTGATTATGATTATTTTTGATCGAATTAACTGATTATATATGACATTTCAAAAAAGAGCACATAAAATCTTGGAACTTCTAGAGGATCATGGCGAAGTTGAGATCAGACAATTGGCAGCAGAAATAGGTGTTTCTGAAGTTACCATAAGAAGGGATCTTGCAAATATGGCAACCAGCGGGCTGCTTTATCGGACGCACGGAGGGGCCATGAAAGTAAGTCAATTGATAAAGCCGGTATCATTTGCAAATAAAGCTGCTGTTAATTTTAAAGCAAAAGATGCGATCTGCAAAAAGGCTGCAGAAGATATTGTTGATGGCGATATCATATTCATTGACTGTGGAAGTACGGCCTTTAGATTATGCCAGTTCATCAAAAACAAAAAAATAAAGGTGATTACCAATTCGATACCTGTAGTTAATGAGTTACAAAATAGTACCGTAACCATTAACCTGGTTGGTGGTGAAGTTGATCCAATCAGGCAGGCTGTTCATGGAACAATTGCGACTGAACACATTGCCCGATACTACGCCTCGAAAGCCTTTCTGGGTGCAGATGGGATTACCTGCGATGGATTATATGCTGGTAGTGAACACGAAGCTTCAAATACTTTAGCAATGGCATCGCAAAGTGATCAGACTTACCTACTTTGCGACGTTAGCAAAATAGGAAAAACATCGTATTTAAAGTTTGATGATTTATCGCTGGTAGATATTTTGGTTACAGACTATAATGGACCCGAAATAACTGAATTCCAGTCAAAAGGGATCTCAGTATTTCCGGTAACAGTATAAATCCGAAAAACAAAAGGTTGGGCATCGAGGAAACTAAATATAAATCTGATTAGCGGTTTTCTCTTTGAATTAATCGGACTTTAAACAATTACAATTGAAAATTCAATTAAGACCGCCAACTTCAACGAATTTTACAGAAGGTTCACAGCATAATAATTAAAATAAAATAAGAGTTGTTTTAAGCCCCGATATTCTTTATCATACTGATTTACAAGCAGTGGCAAGAAATAGCTTTTACCATCCATCAAAATTTCCGATATTTGTAGCATTTGGAAGTCGTTATTAAATTCAAATCCCGACATTTTCTTTCCTCGCTAAAACAAGTGGGGCTTAATAAACGTTATGACAAACACAAATAAATCTGTAATTTTGAGCCATGTATAATAAAAGTGATATTGAATTAAAGGTAGCGGAATTTTTATTACAGATAAAAGCAATCAAATTACAACCAAATAATCCTTTTACCTGGGCATCTGGTTGGAAATCGCCAATTTATTGCGACAACAGAATTACCCTTTCCCACCCCCAGGTTAGAACTTACATCCGTCAGAAACTTGCACAGGCCATTCAGGAAGAGTTTGGTTCGGTAGATGTTATTGCTGGTGTTGCAACCGCTGGAATACCTCAAGGTGTTTTAGTAGCCCAAGAACTTGGTTTACCTTTTATCTATGTAAGAGCGAAGGCTAAAGAACACGGTACCGGAAGTTTAATTGAAGGCGAAGTGGTAGAAGGTCAACGTGTAGTGGTTATCGAAGATTTAATTTCAACCGGAAAAAGCAGTCTACAAGCTGTTGACGCATTAAGAACTGCAGGTTTATCGGTAGCTGGCTTAGCGGCAATTTTCACTTACGGTTTCGAAAAAGCAGACGAAAATTTCGCAGCTGCAAAATGTCGTTACTTAACCTTATCAAACTATGGTGCTTTAATCGATTATGCTGCCGAGCACAGCATTATTGCCAAAAGTGATATGGAATTATTAGGTAAATGGCGTTTAAATCCTTCAGAATGGGGACAAGGACAAGTTTTGAGTCCGGAGTCTTAAATTTTGAGTAAAAACAAAAATCTATAAAAAATATATAATGACTGTTATTGAAAGCGCAGTAGAGGTAAATAAACCGGTTGCAGAAGTTTATGCATTTCTATCCAATATGAATAATCATCAGCAACTGATGCCAGAAAATATTTACAACTGGGAATCTACTGAAGATGATGCACGGTTTACCATTCAAAATATGGCAAAATTGGCCATTAAGATTTCGAGCCGTATCGAAAATCAGGAAATAACAGCAATTCCGAGTGAAAAAGCACCTTTCGATGTAGAATTGAAGTGGACTGTAGCAGATAATGGAAACGGAACAACAACAGCTAAACACATTGTCTCAGCTGATCTGAATATGATGATGAAAATGCTAGCATCTGGTCCACTACAAAAACTGGCCGATCACCAAACGGAAAAACTGAAAGAAATATTAGGGTAAAATTGATTGCACAGATTTAAATGATTGCACAAATACAAAAGACGAGTTAAAGCTCGTCTTTTTTTATGCGTAAAAATTCCATTGCGTTCTCTTATCAGCACATTATTTTAATACCTTAGTTTTCGTATAACCTTTAAACTATGAACCTCAGATTTCTCCAGGTAACTGCTTTATTTTTTGTCCTTGCTCCTATTTCCAAAACACTTGCTCAATCGATTACCGCTTTAAAAACCGAATATTTGGTTAACCCGATCGGCTTAGATAATCCAAATCCGCGTTTTACATGGCAAATGAACGACGCCAGTCAGGGAGCCAAACAAACAGCCTACCGCGTTCTGGTAGATACCGATTCGGCTTCGCTTGTTAAAGCCAGTGCAAAACTTTGGAATACAGGCTGGGTTAAATCAGATGATAATTTGGTTGTTTATTCGGGCCAGTCACTAAAACCTTTTACTAAATATTATTGGCGGGTTGATATTGCTGATGGAAGCCAAAAGAAATCAAACAAAGTGTATATCGCCAGCTTCGAAACCGGGATGATGAAAATGGAAAACTGGCAAGGTGCTTGGATTTCGGATAATGAAAATACCAAGCTTAAGCCTGCCCCCTATTTCCGAAACACCTTTACTACGGTTAAAAAAATCAGGTCGGCCAGGGCTTACATCGCAGCAGCTGGCTTGTACGAACTCTCTATCAACGGCAAAAAAATTGGCAACCATCGCCTTGACCCAATGTATACCCGTTTTGATAGACGAACGTTATACGTTACCTACGATGTAACCAAGGCCATCAGCAAAGGCAAAAATGCTATTGGCGTACTGTTAGGCAATGGTTGGTACAACCACCAATCGACTGCCGTTTGGTATTTCGACCGCGCTCCCTGGCGCAACAGGCCAGCTTTTTGCCTTGATGTACGCATTACTTACGAAGATGGCACAACCGAAACCATTAAATCGGGTAAAGAATGGAAAACAGCTTTAAGTCCGATTATATTTAATAGTATTTATACCGCAGAACATTACGATGCCCGCCTTGAAAAAGCAGGCTGGAACACGCCAGATTTTGACGATACGGATTGGAAAAATGTGATGTACCGTTCAGCACCATCTAAAAATATTGTTGCACAGGCCATGCACCCTATCCGTAATGTTGAAGAAATAGCAAGCAAAAGTTTAAGAAAGTTTAACGACACCACTTACCTTTTCGATCTGGGCAGAAATATTTCAGGTGTAAGCAAAATCACGGTAAGCGGACCGGCAGGAACTGTTATGAAACTGAAACATGGCGAACGTTTATATGCCAACGGACACGTAGACATTTCCAATATTGATGCCCATTATCGCCCAACTGATAATACTGACCCATTTCAGACGGATATCCTGATTTTGAACGGAAAAGGTGAACAAAGTTTTATGCCGCATTTCAATTATAAGGGTTTTCAATATGTAGAAGTGAGCAGCTCCGCTCCCATCCAATTAAAAAAAGAAGATTTGGTAGGCTATTTTATGCATAGCGATGTGCCAGTTACAGGTGAGGTGAAATCTTCAGAAGCCGTCATCAATAAAATCTATTACGCCACCAACAATTCTTACCTATCAAATCTTTTTGGTTACCCTACAGATTGTCCGCAGAGAGAGAAAAATGGCTGGACAGGCGACGCACAGATTGCGATAGAAACTGGTCTTTATGGCTTTGACGGCATTACCATTTACGAAAAATGGCTCGCCGATCACCGTGATGAACAACAGCCAAATGGCGTTTTACCTTCTATTATCCCTACCGATGGATGGGGTTACGAATGGGGCAACGGACCCGATTGGACCAGTACAATTGCCATTATTCCATGGAATATTTACCTGTTTTATGGAGATAAAAAGCTACTTGCCGATTGTTATGGGAATATTAGAAAATACGTGAACCACATAGACGACACCTACCCTACGGGTTTAACCACATGGGGTTTGGGCGATTGGATCCCAGTAAAATCTAAATCTCCTGTTGAGCTTACCTCTACCTGTTATTATTATGCTGATGTGCTTATTTTGGCCAAAGCAGCAAAAATTTTAGGTAAAAACGATGACTATGAAAAGTATATAGCTTTGGCTAAAAAAATTAAAGATGCTTTTAATTCCAAGTATTTGAATAAAGAAAAAGGGATTTATGCTTCTGGTGTACAGACCGAAATGAGCGTTCCGCTTTATTGGAAAATTGTTCCGGAAGAATCGATTGCTTTAGTTGCCGAGAATTTAGCCAAACGCGTAGAAGCCGATGGTTTCCACTTAGATGTTGGGTTATTGGGTACAAAGGCCATTTTAAATGCGCTGAGCGAAAATGGTTACAGCGATATTGCCTACAAAGTTGCCGCTCAAAAAACCTATCCAAGCTGGGGCTGGTGGATGGAAAACGGAGCCACCACTTTATACGAAAACTGGCCCATTGATGCAAAATCGGATATATCGATGAACCACATTATGTTTGGAGAAATTGGTGCCTGGTTATACAAATCGCCTGGTGGCATCAAACCAGATGAAAAACAGCCCGGCTTTAAACATGTAATATTGGATCCGCACATTATGGCAGGCCTAAATTCTTTTGAAGCCAGTCATATTGGTCCATATGGTAAAATTATAAGTGCATGGAAAAAAGTCGATAACGGGATTAGATATGACATTACCATTCCTGCCAACTCCACCGCTACCTTTAATGTACCGACTACAAGTGGTATGAATGTTTATCTCAATGGTAAAATGACTAATAGCACCAAAATACATTTAGCTGCCGGTAAGTATATAATTGAACATAAAGCCAAAAAATAATTCAGACCTCGCAGGTTTTCGAAACCTGCGAGGTCTAAACCTACAAGATTAAATTAACCGTCTCAATAAATGTATAGAGGTTACTTAGGTGCTTATTACTATTTAGAAAAGCAGGGTTCGGTGCTTTTAGGTTATGAAAGCCCTGCTATCCCTCCAAGTCCTCACTCATTCTTCGCTCCGGGCTTTTCGTTCTATCAGGTTTATTTAACAAATTCGGTTGTTTTTGGCCACACATCATACAGAACCCGGGGTATTTTCCGGCGATAATACCGCGTTAGGGATTGTAAGGGTTCAGTACCGATCCTTTATCGGTACCGGAACGAAGCGCAGCCCTGAAAAGCCCGGGCCCTTTCCCGATTCATCGGGATTAGGGTAACGCCCAAATCAGTTGGCAGTTAACGGTTGGCAATTTATAATGCAAACCTAGTATACTGAAAACAACACACGACAATTTTTCAGTATAAAACGTTAAAAATCAGCAATTTAGTCATTAAAAATAAAACTTTACAGACAAAATTTCCGATTGCAAAATCAAAACTGCTATGGCATTTGTTTTGACTTAAAAGGAAATATGAACTTCAACAATTTTACTATAAAAGCCCAGGAAGCAGTTCAACAGGCTTCTGAAATAGCCCAAGGCAATCAGCAACAGGCTATTGAAACGGCACACCTGCTTAAAGGTTTGCTTACTGTTGATGAAAACGTAGTTTCTTATGTTTTAAAGAAACTGAACGTTAACCTAAATTCACTAAATCAAAACTTAGATGCAGAGATTGCCAAGTTCCCTAAAGTGAGTGGAAGCAATGTCTATCTGTCATCTAATGCCAATAGCGCCCTGCAGAAAGCGCAAACATTTTTAAAAGAATTTAAAGATGAATTTGTTTCTGTAGAGCATTTATTATTAGGCATATTAGCCGTTAACGATAGCACTTCGAAATTATTAAAAGAACAGGGCGTTAACGAGAAGGACCTTAAAAAAGCCATTGTAGAATTGCGTGGCGATAACCGTGTAACGGATCAAAATGCAGAAGCTACTTACCAGGCCCTAAGCAAATATGCAAGGAATTTAAACGAATATGCCGAGAGCGGAAAACTTGATCCTGTGATCGGCCGCGATGAAGAAATCCGCCGCGTGATCCAGATTTTATCACGCAGAACCAAGAACAACCCTATTTTAATTGGTGAGCCCGGTGTAGGTAAAACAGCCATTGCAGAGGGTATTGCCTTCAGGATTATTAAAGGTGATGTACCTGAAAATTTAAAAAGCAAAGTGGTTTACTCGCTCGATATGGGCTCGCTTATTGCAGGTGCAAAATATAAAGGCGAGTTCGAAGAACGTTTAAAAGCTGTGGTTAAAGAAGTTACCCAGAGCGATGGCGAAATCGTATTGTTTATTGATGAGATCCACACTTTGGTAGGTGCTGGTGGTGGCGAAGGCGCAATGGATGCAGCGAACATTTTAAAACCTGCTCTTGCCCGTGGAGAGTTGCGTGCCATTGGAGCAACAACTTTAGACGAATATCAAAAATATTTAGAAAAGGATAAAGCACTAGAGCGTCGTTTCCAAAAAGTAATGGTTGAAGAACCTGATACGCAGGATGCGATTTCTATCCTCCGTGGACTGAAAGAACGTTACGAAACACACCATAAGGTAAGGATTAAAGATGAAGCGATTATCGCAGCTGTAGAAATGAGTCAGCGGTATATTTCAGACCGTTTCTTGCCAGATAAAGCCATCGATTTAATGGATGAGGCTGCATCTAAATTGCGCATGGAAATGGACAGCGTGCCTGAAAATGTGGATGCTTTAGACCGTGAAATTATGCGTTTAGAAATTGAACGCGAAGCCATTAAACGCGAAAAAGACGACAGAAAGGTCAAAGAACTTTCAGAAGAAATTGCCAACTTATCAGCCGAACGTGATGAATTTAAAGCCAAATGGCAAGGCGAGAAAGACCTGGTAGATGCGGTAAACAACGAGTTAGAGCAGATTGAGCACTACAAATTAGAAGCTGAGCAAGCAGAACGTGCAGGCGATTATGGTAAAGTAGCCGAAATCCGTTACGGAAAAATTAAAGAGGCCCAGGATAAAGTTGAAAAACTGAAAGTCGATTTAGAAAGCCAGCAAAGCGATAGCCGTATGCTTAAAGAAGAAGTTACAGCTGATGATATTGCAGGTGTGGTTGGTCGCTGGACAGGTATTCCGGTAACCAAACTGATTGCCAGTGAGCGCGAAAAATTACTTCATTTAGAAGAAGAATTACACCAGCGTGTGGCCGGTCAGGATGAAGCAATCGAAGCCATTTCTGATGCGATCCGTCGCTCGCGTGCAGGCTTGCAGGATAAACGTAAACCAATCGGCTCTTTCATCTTTTTAGGTACAACCGGAGTAGGTAAAACTGAGCTGGCAAAGGCCTTGGCAGAATTCTTATTCAACGATGAAAATGCACTAACACGGATCGATATGAGTGAATATCAGGAACGTCATGCAGTATCGCGTCTAATTGGAGCGCCGCCGGGATATGTTGGTTATGATGAAGGCGGACAGTTAACCGAAGCCGTTAGGCGTAAACCTTATTCTGTGGTATTGCTTGATGAGATTGAAAAAGCACATCCAGATGTATTTAATATCCTGTTACAGGTGTTGGATGACGGACGTTTAACCGATAATAAAGGAAGGACGGTGAATTTTAAAAACACCATTATCATCATGACCTCAAACATCGGTGCGCATTTAATTCAGGATAACTTTAAAAACTTAATTGATGAAAATCGGGATAAATTAATTGCCAAAACCAAAAACGAATTGTTCGAGGTATTAAAACAGACCATTCGTCCGGAATTTTTGAACAGGATTGATGAGCTGATTATGTTTACACCATTAAACCGCAGCGAAATCAGAAACATTGTAAGCTTACAGTTTAAACATGTACAGCAAACCTTGGCCGAAATGGGTATAGAAATGGATGCCAGTGATGAAGCTTTAGATTGGTTGGCACAATTGGGCTACGATCCGCAGTTCGGTGCCAGGCCGTTAAAAAGGGTTATCCAAAAAAGAATTCTAAATGAGCTGTCGAAAGAGATATTGGCGGGTAAAATAGATAAAGACAGCAAAATTAAGCTGGATATGTTCGATCATAATTTTGTGTTCTTGAACCAAAACGCTGGTTAATACATTCTGGATTAAATCCCACAGATTAATTTCTGTGGGATTTTTTGTTTAAAATGACCTCATTAAAGTAACTAACATGATAGTTCATTTTCTTGTTTTTTGTTTCAATAATGATTATTATTGATTACACACAAAAACACAAATAAAATGAAACCTAAATTAATTATCATGGCGCTGCTATGCGCCGTCAGTTGGCATTGCTATGCCCAAACTGAAAAGGGAACCGGCTTTGCCGGAATCAGCCTGAGTTTTGGAACTTCAAAACAAAACAACACCTCACCAAGCCTAAACACTTTTACCGCTACACCTAGGGGGGGCTATTTTTTGGCCAATAATTTTGCCATAGGTTTGGAGCTTCCCCTAAATCTTTCCAAACTACGTGGCGAAAGTTATATTTCCTGGGACGAAGAAGATGGAAGATACGAAGACCGCTATGGTCCAAAAGAATTTAGTTTCGGCATATCTCCTTTCATACGGAAATATGTGGATGTTAAAAATCCGTTTAAGTTTTTTGCCCAGGCTAATTTGCTACTCCAAATTAACACATTCAATAGAATTGATAGTGAAGGTTATCTTATCCGCACCGACGCACGTGCAAAAGGCTTTGGGGCAAGTTTAAGTCCAGGTTTTGCCTATATGCTTTCTAACGATTCTAGTATCGAGTTTTCGTTTCCTATTTTAAGCTTCTTCCATCAAAATTATTATGCCGAAGAATCGCTGTACAACTTCGATAAGAAAAATAACCTGCGGTTGGCACTCGATAACTTTACCACTACTTTCACGATCAATATTCACTTCTAACCTTACATCTCATGAAAAATATATTAAGCCGGTCAAACTTAAAGGTTTTAAGTTTAGCCCTGTTTATAACTTATACATTTAATGTAAAAGCACAAACTACAGCAAATACAGAAATAAAATATTACAGAAGCATTTTCCCCGAAGAAAATGGGAAGCCGGAGTCTATTGGCAATAAAAAAATAGAATACTACCGAAGCATTTTCCCGGAAGAAAACGGAAAGATTAAATCCATCGGAGATAAGAAATTTGAATATTATAAAAGTATTTTTCCAGAGGAAAATGGTAAAGTTAAATCTATAGGCGATAAAAAAATCGAATATTCCAAAAGCATCTTTCCTGAAGAAAATGGAAAGGTAAAATCAATCGGAGATATGCCTATCGAATATTATCGAAGTATATTCCCTGAGGAGGATGGAAAAATCAAATCAATAGGCAATGTGACAATCGAATACTATAGGAGCATTTTTGAAGAAGAGAATGGAAAGATCAAATCAATAGGCGGTGCCCAGATCGAATACTACAGAAGCATTTTTCCCGAAGAAAATGGAAAGCTCAAATCAATTACAGGTGAAACAGGTAGTGATTTCAATTTCTCTCCTACTGAACTGTATTATTTTGTCCTGAATGCAAATTCGAAGTAAAATACAATCCATTCATTCTTATATCGAACACCGGTCTAATAAATCAGATCGGTGTTTTTTTTTGTCATTGATAATCAATAGCTTAACCAAAAACAAACTAAACATATAGTTAATTTCGTTTTTTTATTTTATTATTGAATACACAAAAACACAAATGAAATGAAAAAACAATTATTGGTTACGGCTATGGCCGTGGGTATCTCCCTATGCGGTTTTGCGCAAACAGAAGGAACAAACGCTTTAAGCTTCGGCGTTAATTCTAGCACAAACAAACTTTCTGGAAACAATTATGAAAACAAAGTAAAAAATAACTCCTTCACATTGGGTTATGGCTATTTTTTAAAAGACAACAATAAGATTGGGTTGGATTTGACTTATGGAATAAATAAAAATACTTATGCGAACGATAATACGAATAACCAAGAGCAAAAAAGCTATGGTGGTAACTTAAGTTATCAGCACTATTTCCCTCTTGTAAAAACCTTATTTGCCTATGCCGGTGGAAGAGCCATCTATACACGCAGTAAAAGTAACAGCCAATACACCAACACCTACCCACAAATAACAAGCTATACTTCCAACCAATATGCTATTGGTGCCTATGGTGGCATTACCTGGTTTGTTTCTAAAAGATTTGCATTAGAAACAAGTTTATTATCTGCAGATATTGCCTACGGCAAAACAGAACAAAATGAGGTTAGTGCCAATAACTCTTTTACCAAAAGCGAATATACTTCATTCAATTTAAGCAGTCAGGGGTTTATCAATAACCTTGGCTTTAAGATTTATATCCTTTTTTAACCCCTCAACTTAAAATTTTGGCCCATCCTTTATAAAAGAGGATGGGCTTTTTTTATTTCGTCTTCGTTTCAATATTCGGTAAGAATCCGGTTAGTAAACCGATTAAAGGCAGAAATGCACAAACATTAAATACGTACTCAATACTCGTAGAATCGGCAAGTTTCCCCAATAGCGCCGATCCGATACCGCCCATGCCAAAGGCAAAGCCAAAAAACAAACCTGCAACCAAACCAACTTTGCCGGGGATCAGTTCCTGTGCGTAAACTAAAATTGCCGAAAATGCTGACGCCAAAATCATCCCGATGGGAACAATAAGTACGCCTACCCAAAACAGGTTGGCATGTGGCAGTAATAATGCAAATGGAGCAGTTCCTAATATTGAAGCCCAGATTACGTATTTCCGCCCTATTTTATCGCCTATTGGGCCGCCTAACAAGGTTCCGGCAGCTACCGAAAATAAGAATACAAATAAATAGATCTGCGAGGTTTGCACAGAAAAATGAAATTTATCAATCAGGTAAAAGGTAAAATAATTGGTTAAACTCGCCATGTAGAAATATTTCGAGAAAATCAGCAAGAGTAAAATACACACCGAGAAAACCACCTTAGTTCTCGAAAATTGGTTCACAACAGTTTGAATATTGATCTTTTTACTTCTAGAAAGCATAAACCCCCTGTACCAATTGCCTACGTAGGTTAAAATAATAATGGCTAAAAGTGCGATTACCGAAAACCAGATTACGCTGAACTGCCCGTAAGGAACAATGATCCACGCGGCCAACAACGGACCTAAAGAGCTTCCTGCATTGCCCCCCAATTGAAAAACAGATTGAGCCAATCCCCTCTTCCCGCCTGATGCGGCATGTGCCATACGTGATGCCTCGGGGTGAAATATAGAAGAACCTATCCCAATAAAACATACAGAAAGTAATATGGTGTAAAAATGGGTCGATTGTGAAAGCGAAATTAAACCGATCAGGGTAAAACCCATGCCAACAGCCAACGAGTATGGTTGAGGCTTTTTATCTGTATACAAACCCACAAATGGCTGTAATAATGATGCCGCCAATTGAAAGGTCAAAGTAATTAAACCAATTTGCGAAAAACTTAAATGATAGCTGGTTTTAATGATGGGATAAATTGCAGGAATTAACGATTGTATGGTATCATTAAGTAAATGCGAAAAACTTAAAGCGAAAAGTATTGGGAAAACGGTTTTTTCAATAATGGAAGTGGTCGTGCTATTCTCAGTCATATCGGTAAATTATACCGCCAAAAATAGTGATTATAAATTTTTAAACTAAACGATGTGTCCTTGCAAAAACCAAACATTTTTATAAAGTTTTGGTTTTATAACTATGGAAAAGAATAGAAAAATTGTTGGCTTATGTGGAAGTTTAAGAAAGGGATCATACAATGCCATGCTACTAAAGGTAGCAGGCGGTTTAATCCCTGAAGGTATCCAGTTCGAAACGGTGACTTTTGATGATATTCCTGTTTACAATGCAGATCGTGATTTACCCGAAGCTGAAGAAAGGCCTGCAAGTGTAGTTAAATTCAGAGATGCACTTGCCACTGCAGATGCTTTTATTATTGTTTCTCCTGAGTATAATTATTCTATTCCCGGTGGATTAAAAAATGCCATCGACTGGGCCAGCCGTGGAAAAGATTCGCCTTTGATGCACAAACCAGTTGCTGTGATGGGCGCAACACAAGGTATGTGGGGAACGGTTAGAATGCAAACCGCATTTTTGCCCGTTTTTACCTTCCTTAATATGAATCCGGTTTTACAACCAGAAGTTTTAGTTGCCCAGGCTCAAAATAAATTCGATGCTGAAGGAAATCTAACCGACGAGAAAACCATCGGTATTATTAAAAAGAAAATAGAAAATTTAATTTCTGCCTGTAAGGTTTAATCCAAAACTGCAACAGGTCCCTTCCCAAAAACCTGACATTTTCGGCATTTTACAATCTGACATTTATACAAAAAAAGTCAGATTGTCAATCTGTCATGTCTAAAAAATTAATCAGTCGATTAATTTTTAGTCACACGAAAATAATATTGACTTAACACTAATTTTATATCTGTTTAACAATTAAGCAGTTGACCAAAAACTGATTTTTTGATGACGCAGGCAAAGTTTTTTGGCACAAGTGTTGACTTTTATTCAAATATAGTCAGAAATTAAAAAAGTAAAATTGGCTATATTTTTATAACAAATAAATAATAAAAAAGATGAAAAAACTATTATTATCTTTAGTAGCAGTAGCAGGTTTAGTTTATGGTGCACAAGCACAAACTGAAAAAGGAAATTTTATGTTAGGCGGTAATGTAGGTGTAAACTCTACAAAAGTAGACGGTGCTCCAAAAGCAGATTTCAGCTTTAGCGTATTACCAAGTGTTGGTTATTTTATCAGCAACAATTTTGCAATCGGTACCGGTGTTGGTTACGAATACAATAAAGAAGTAAGCAACAAAACTCAGGATGGCGCTTTTAAAGTTGCTCCATTCGGACGTTACTATGTTGGTTTATCTGATCAATTTAAATTCTTCGGGCAATTATCAGTGCCATTGGCATTTGGTGAGTTAAAAGCAACTGATGCTAACGGCGACAACGCAGTTAAATTGGGTACTACCACTAAAATCGGCGTAGAACTTGCTCCAGGATTTGCGTTTTTCCCAACAAAAAGAATCGGTATCGAACTTTCGGTTAAAGGTTTAAGTTATGAAAACTATACTTTGAAAGCAGAAGGTACAGGTGCTAAATTAAAAACAAACACTTTCGGTTTAAACGCTGATACTTTCGCGCCAAGATTAGGTGTTCAGTTCTACTTTTAATTAATTCTCCCTTAAGGGAAATTTAATAAATGACTTTTTTTTCGAAGAGCGTCCCGGTTTACCATCGGGACGCTTTTTGTTTACTTCTTTTCTCTGATGGCTTTAAATTCAGAGCCGTCTTTCCATTTAGGATACGAATCTTCATTACTGATGCGGTAACCCATATCAAAAAGCATTCTTACATCTTCTACAATACCTAATAAATCCCATGTTTTTGCATCGAAATTATCCTGTGGCGAATGATAACGGAATTTAGTAAAATCGGCTACCTGCTTCAATCCCCATGCCCTGCCGTTTTTGATATTATCTACGCCAGAACCTGTAAACAATGAGGGCACTCCAACTTTGGCCAAATTAAAATGATCGGAACGGTAATATAATCCCGATGACGGAACAGGATCTGGCACGATTACCCGCCCCTGCTTTTTAGCCGCCGCTGCAGCATAATCTTCGAGTTCTGACTGGCCAAAACCATATACCACAATATCTTTGGTTTTACCTGCTATACCCATCATATCCATATTGATATTGGCAACCGTTTTAGCCAAAGGAAAAGCTGGGTGTTTGGCATAATACTCAGAACCTAAAAGTCCCTGTTCTTCAGCTGTATAAGAAATAAACAAAATCGTACGTCCGGGAGCTTTAGGTAACTTTTTAAAGGCCGAAGCAATTTCGAATAAAGAAGCTACGCCTGTTGCATTATCAACCGCTCCATTATAAATAGAATCACCCTTTATTTTTTCTCCCACACCTAGATGATCCCAATGTCCCGAATAAATAATAGCTTCATCTTTACGCTTATCGCCTGGTATTTTAGCCAGCACATTATAAGTAACCGATTTTTTGATGGTATTTTTAACCTTTAATGAGGTGGTAATATTTAAATCAACAGCTTTAAAACCTTTTTTCCGTGCACTTAAAGCCAATTGATCGAATGATTTACCATCCAGTGCAAATAGTTGTTTCGCCTTATCTAAAGTAATCCAGCCTTCTACTACAGTCCTGCTCATTCCATTGTCTTCGCTTTGCAGGGTAAGTTTAGATTTCGACCAGCCACTACGCACAACTGTCCAGGGATAAGCTGCAGGCTCGGTATCATGAACAATAATAATCCCTGTAGCCCCCTGTCTTGCCGCTTCTTCAAACTTATAGGTCCATCGGCCATAGTAAGTCATATTTTTACCTTTAAACAAGGTAGAATCAGCAAAGCCCGGATCATTAATCAACACCACTACCGTTTTCCCTTTTACATCAAGGTTGGCATAATCGTTCCATCCATACTCGGGCGCAACAATGCCATAGCCCGCAAAAACTAGCGGCGAGTTACTCATACTTACCTCATCTTGCACACGGCGCGTGCCAGCCACAAAATCGGTTAAATAATTGAGTGTTAAGGATGCAGTTTTTCCTTTGAGCACCATTTTATCTTCTGGCACAGATTTAATTTCTACCATGGGTACCTCCTGAAAGAAACTATCTCCATTGCCCGGTTGCAGGCCTAATTTTTCGAACTGAGTTTTTAGATAATTAATGGTTTTGGTTTCTCCATTAGTAAAAGGTTTTCGTCCTTCTAAACTATCAGCCGCAATTACCGATAAATATTGGTTTAAACTCGAATCGTTAATGGCTTTAAAGGCTAAAGAATCGGCACTAATATCAGTGTCTTTTGTGCCTTGCTTACAGGAAACAAAGAAAAGGAGTGCACAACTGGAAAGTAGAAGGAGTTTTTTCATTTGTAAAGGATTGTTTTTAGATAATTAATCGCATTTGCTGAAAAATACGAAGAAAATGGCAAATTCTTACAGGTATTTATGAAACGTGTCGTCATATCAACCGTAGTGTTCCCAAGGAACTCCTTCGGAGGAGAGATCTAAATAAGGAAAAATTATTGCTTAATCAGCTTAAATTTCTTTAACTGCTGTCCATTTTTATTGATCACACCTACATAAACACCTGTTGATAAAGCGTTGAGCAAAAAACGGCTCGAACTTGTGGCCTTTTCCTCAAAAACCTTCTGCCCTAATATGTTAAAAATTGATAGACTATAATCTTCGAATGATCCGCTCAGAATAGTTAAATAATCGGCAACAGGATTGGGAAAGAAAGAAAATTCATTGTCCTTAAGAAACACTGCCGAAACCAGATCGCTCTGCACCTGGCCGTTGGCAGTTTCGAAAGTAACGCGGTAAAACTGGATTCCAGCTTTTGGCTTTTCATCAAAAATTGTATAATCGAGTTGATTTGAAACTGGCTTGGTCTGTTGTAAAACACTAAAAGTATTTGGCCCGGTCTGTTTTTCCCAAATGATATTCTTTAAATCCAAGGTACTTCCAATACTGAGATCTAGTTTTACTTTACCCTCACTTACAGATGCCGATAAATTCCTTACATAACAGGCAATTCCTTGTTGTGTATAATCGATGGTATAACTTTTTAAACCGGTAAAACCTATTCCGTTAGCTGCTATCGCAAAATATTTACTATTAATTTTGCCTGCATCAAGCTTAACTATAGTATCAGTAAGGGTTAGCACCGGAGAAAGAATATTATCCAGAATATTGTACAAAGTATAATCTTTTGCACCAGGCTGTGGATCCCAACTGAGCACAGCGCCGTCTTTACATACATAGCCAACTTTCAATGTCCTCGGACTAGAAATCGTAAATGATTGGCTCAATATTACATTTCCATCAACTTCCATTTTTATCATTGCTTTTGCAAACAAATCTGGTGTATTCCAATTGTAAAAACCTTTGCTTAAATCGATCCCCGAAGCAATTGATTTCCATGTAGCCCCTTCATCATAGCTCACCGATAAGTTGCCGGTTTTACTGGTGTATGTTTTCTCCCACCGGATGTAGTTTTGTTCATTGGCAAAAAAGTGTTCGTTTTTTTCAGGATTGATAAAAGAAAAAGTGTTTTTGAATGTATAACGATAAGCCATAGCAAAGCGCTGGTTATTGCCCTGTGTGATCCTTTTACCATTAACATGAATATTATAAGTGCCTGCTGAGGGGTTATCGAGACTAACCTGCTGAATGGTATTGATAACATCGGCTTTACGCACCGCTGGCTTTGAGAGGGAATCTAAATGCGGAAAGCTGCTTAACACCCAGGGCAGTGTTAAATTTCCAGCAGGATTTTCTAAACTTAAATCCAATCCATTAACTAAACTTTGTGCTGCATTTACAACAGCAGGAGGATCGTTCCAGGTAATGGTCAGTTTCACTTCAGCTACATTAGCCGGAATTGCCAAGGGAATAAGCAAATCCTGATTTTTGGCCACTTCATACAAATCCGCCCTATTTTCATCTAAAGTTTTTAACGATTGGGCCACATTCAATTTGCCATAGCCATATAAAAAATCTAGCTGTGGAGTTCCCAAATCATCAGCCGAATTAATTACTGTTGCTCTAATTAATGAAGCAGAAGCCGCTTTTTTATATTTCTGCTGATAAAATTGTTCTAACAATGCGATTGATCCACTGGTAATTGCAGCAGAGCCCGATGTTCCGTCTTCGCCCAAGGCAACAAGCTCCGGTTTTACGCGCCCATCATAGGCAGGCCCTTTACTACTTAGGTTTTCAGAAATATTTTCTCTGTTAATCCCTCCGATCACCAATAAATTTTTAGCCTGCTTAAAATTGCCTGTTAAGTTGGCCCTGGCGGTTATCCCTTGATAAAAACCAACTGATGGTGTTGTTGTTCCTTTATTTCCGGCAGAAAAAACATGGATCAAAGTATCGGTTTCGTAAATCTGCTTATCGTATGCTGCTGCTTCCATTCCGTAGTCATTGTCTATATCGGTACCATACGAATGGTTTTGAACTTTAATCTGAAGCCTGTTTAAATCTGTAACCAAATCAGGCATGAGGTTAGAAAAATCAGAATATGCCAATTTGGACTTAGGCGCGGCACCCAAACCACGGATAAAGGAATTGCCGTTTCCTAATGCTAACGTGGCCATAATAGTAGCATGGGTTGTTGGTGTTTTGCCGATAATCGCGCCAGGTAATGTTTTACCTAACAGATCAAGATCAGTCGCATCATACATTCCTTCTTTAAAGGAAACATTTACCCCCGCACCATCAATACCCGGAAAAAGACGATGGGCATTAGAAATTTGGTTTAAGCCAAGATCGATGCCATTAATAACCACCTCCTCTTTCGCTACTGGCAAAACATCGGCGTATAAAACATCGTCCAGCTCCAATATCAACATTAAATCAGCCTGCAAAATATTAACCATAATCAGGTTGTTGATATGATCTATTGATTTTATGCTTAAGTTTTTAGCTGAACCAGGTAAAGCATTTATATTTTTAAAGGATAACCTAACCAGAATGGAATCGTTCTTTTTTGTTGACCTGGCAAGCACTTTGATTAACCGATCGCTGGCCTTCCATAGTCCGTTAGCTTTCTCTTGATAAATCACATGATTAGAGAGGCTGGAGACAGGCGGTTTTTCGACAATAAAATAATCGCCGGCAAGTTTCTTTTTAGGGTTTAATAATTGAATTTCGGTAGCCGTCAACGTACGATTGAACCGGACCAAAACAAGCCCTTCGGTGCTTAATTTTTGCGAATTGCCATTTTTGGAAATATATTTCTCAAAATATTTTTCTATTCCAGCAGGTTGTACTTGTGCGTTTAAACCAAGCACAGACAGACAAAAACATATAACTAAAAATACAGTATTGACTTTCAAAAATTATTTTATTATAAAATTTTGTTTACATCGTTTATCTTCTCTAAATTAGGATTAATAAGGTAATCCACAAATTTTATTAACTAACTTATTCAACCTAAACTAATTTAATTCCAACTAAGATGAAAACAACAAAATTTTTATCGATTGCAGCAGTATGCCTTTTACTCGCTAACCTATACTCATGTAAGAGTAATAATACAGAAAACGCGGTAGAAAACAAAACTGAAATTTCAGCAGACAAATTATCACAGATCAAATCTCTAGGCTTTAGCACCGACAATATCCGCAAAACAGATGAAGGTTATTTGGTAGAAGGAGATATTCTTTTAACTGATGACAATTTAGCTGAACCTTCTACTGGTGCAAATTTAAACATTGCCGAAACTGAGCAGTACCGGACCACAAACCTGGTTAAATCATTACCACGCGTAATTACAGTGTCGGTAACCAATCTACCTCAGGTATATAGCGATGCAGTAAACACCATGATTTCGAGATACAACTCATTGGGTTTACGTATTACTTTCCAAAGGGCCAGCGCAGGTACAACCGGAAACATTAATGTTGTGGGTTTTAACGAAGCTCCAAGTGGCGGTTTTATTACCTTAGGTTCTGCGGGTTTCCCAACAGCATCAGGAAAGCCATACAATCAGATTAAAATGAACACCAATGCAGCTGCCTATGGAACCAATCCTGATTTATTGTACCTTGCTTCTGTGATCCAGCACGAAGTTGGCCATTGCATCGGTTTCCGCCATACGGATTATATGAACCGTGCCTTTAGCTGTGGCGCAAGTGGTGCAGGCAACGAAGGCGCATCGAATGTGGGCGCAATTAGAATTCCGGGAACGCCTTCAACTCCTGATGCAGGCTCATTTATGTTGGCCTGTTCTAATGGTGGCAACCGTACTTTCAATGCAAATGATGTGATTGCAGTAAATTACCTTTACAAATAAAAAAAACATTAACGGATTACCCTAACAGATCAAAAGCCCCCGAAATTTTCGGGGCTTTTTTGTTTGCCTTGTCCCGTCCTAAAATAAGTTGACACACAAGTTGACTTATTATGAAAAAACACAGCAAAAAGATCATCAGGCGCAGTCAGCGCGATTACAGCCTTGCCTTTAAATTGCAGGTTGTTCAACAGGTTG